>PVML01016936.1_pt1 | contig 150204 bp, 110 predicted proteins | sample 1853371 | NCBI WGS metagenome assembly PVML01 (sample SAMN08533508, study PRJNA380276) | Human gut metagenome, whole genome shotgun sequencing project. | isolation source: participant 1, chromium library | host: Homo sapiens | collected 2017 | reverse complement strand
TGGAACTAGTTAATGAAAGCAGAAGAAGTATCAGTGAAGGATATATCGTCTAAAAGTTATATGTAATACAAGTGTTATTGGTGAATTTTCAGAATGTATGTGAAAGATCAGAATAAAGAGTTGAAGTGTACAGCGTAAAATTCTCCAATATTGTAATCAAATAGACAAGAACGGAGTGAAAAAATATTTAGAAAAAATAAATATGGAAGAAGTAATAAGAAAATATGTAGATGAATGTTGGGGCTTTGTGCAAGAACACAGAGAATATCTTATGTATGTCCCTTCTTATGAAGAACACATAGAGCCTGAAATGCAGGACACATTTGATAATATTATACCACAAGGGAAATCGGTTAAGATATATGTCACTCAACCGGAACATACTAATTATATGGTGGACATTATTACGGAAAAAGACCATGTATGGAAAGCGATAGATAATCAAATTTCAGACGAGGATATTTCCAAATTAGAAAGTAAATTAAATGTTATTCTTCCGCTTTCATATAAGATCTACTTGAAATACAAACACTTTTATGAAATATTTTGGGATTTAGATGTTCGTCTATATCCAAAGCCCATTCATTCATGGAATAAAATCTTAATTGAAAATAATGAGGAACTGCAAGAAGAAATTCTTAACAAAGGGTATTTTGCAATAGGTCGATATTCTGATTATGGCGTGATAGCTCTTAAATTGACAGATGATGAGAATAAAGAAGGTGAAATCCTTCTCTTTGATTACGAAACGCCTGAAACAGAAGTATTAGCACCCAACTTTATAGAATTTCTTAATCAGATATTACAAAATCCTAAACCTGTTCTTCAAGAATTAAAAGGTTGGGAGAAAAAAATGTATAAAATGGAATGATGCTACTAACAAGCACCTGTACCACATAAACGGCAGCAAGCCGCAAACCATTACCGATAGTGCAATAATAAAATGAAAAAGAATGATTTTATAAATAATCAACTGCTATCAATGGGCTATTTGCCATTGCCATACAATAAAGACCGCAATAAAGTCTTTTATAAAGAAATGGATAATGGCTTAATAGTCTGTGTAGGTATTGAGTCTTCTTCTTTGTATCAAGACAGAAGAAAAACTGTTTCATTTTATACAGCATTGTCATATACATGGGCGATGTATTCACCTATATTATTGCCACAGGATTGTTACTTACGAATAGGTGAAATATTGGGTAAGAATGATTTGTGGTTTCAAACTACCACAAAAGAAGAAAAAGATTTTATGTGCCAATCGATACAGCAAGCGGCAAGAATCTGCGAAAAGCAAAGTAAAATCATATTGCACTATATCTTAAAAGAAAATCAATATGTGGAGTATAAAGAATATATATGCAGATTGAACTGCATAATAGATTTTGTTAAAAAGCAGGGAATCACCAGTAATGCAGATATAAGTATCATTTATGAAGTGATTAAACCAGTATTAAAAAGAATAGGTGTACCGCTTTCCAAGCATACTACAAAACTATATGCAGTGGATGCCATGAATTGCATCCACTGCTCTTCGGACATAAATAAGCAACAAAGAAAAATAATAGCAAGCGAAATAATATCAGTAACAAACGGGTAAATTGTCCTAAAAGAAATGATCCGTCTGAGATTAACATTTATCAAAATAAAAAAATAAACGAGGAAACAGCAGTTAGCTGAAACACATTAACAGTAGTACAACAAAATCAATATGGAAGTAATAGAAAGTAAATGGTATAATAAAGAATGGTGCAAATACAGCGTCTATTGAAGACGTAGAAAAACTTCTAAATACAACCTTGCCCTATCAGTACAAAAGATTTCTGTTATGGAGCAATGGTGGCGAGGGTAAATTAGGAGATAACTACATCTATATATGGGCTATTGAAGATATTGTTGCTTACAATAATGACTATGGAATACACAAATATCTTCAAAAAGAGTATTTAGCATTTGGCATGGATGGTGATATTGGATATATTTTCCACCTGCCAAACAATAGTATATATAGGGTAGATTTAGGAGATTTAGATATAGCTTCTATTAAGTATATAGCACCCTCTTTTGACGACTTTTTAGGCAAGGCTATTTATCTTAATTTCGATAAGCCACAGAATATTGTTGACAATAGTTCAACCATATAAAGTGATTAGACATGGATATAAATAATGAATAAACTACAACTCCAAAAACAATAATAACTCCTGATTCATATCGTTTTTTGATTAATAAAGTTACGGATATGTCAAGAAAAAGGCAAATTCCACCTCTACTATACAATATGCAATAAACTCAAAACGTTGCAAATTTCCGTCCTCATTTGCCCTGTTTACATAAATAAAAACTATCTTTGCGTTTCAGAATCCCGAAAGACGAAAAGAAATGGAGCAAATAGACAACCTAAAAGAGCTTATCAATCAGGGGGATGTGGACACAGCGATTAAGCAATTGGACCAGCTTCTCCAGGACAGTTCTGTCGAAAAAGAGAAAGATACTCTTTACTATTTACGGGGAAATGCCTACCGAAAGAAAGGAGATTGGAAGCAGGCACTGGACAACTACCAGTATGCCATCGAGATCAATCCGGACAGTCCTGCCGTTCAGGCCAGGAAGATGGTAATAGATATCCTCAACTTCTACCACAAGGATATGTTCAATCAATAAAAGAGATGTATAATCAATAACCGTACTCAAAGATAACGTAATAAAATAAAGATTATGGCAAAAATCAAAGGAGCAATCGTAGTCGACACGGAGCGTTGCAAAGGATGCAACCTGTGTGTAGTGGCGTGTCCGCTCGATGTAATCGCCCTCAATAAAGAGGTAAACATGAAAGGCTATAACTATGCCTGGCAAGTGAAGGAAGATACCTGTAACGGATGCAGCTCGTGTGCAACGGTTTGTCCGGACGGATGTATTTCAGTGTATAAAGTAAAAGTAGAATAAAAGAAAAGAATATGGCAGAAGAAGTTGTATTAATGAAAGGAAACGAAGCCATCGCCCACGCAGCTATCCGTTGCGGTGCCGACGGTTACTTCGGTTATCCTATTACTCCCCAATCGGAAGTGTTGGAAACGCTTGCCGAACTGAAACCGTGGGAAACAACCGGCATGGTAGTACTCCAGGCGGAAAGTGAAGTGGCAGCTATCAATATGGTATATGGAGGTGCAGGTAGCGGAAAGAAGGTAATGACCTCCTCTTCAAGTCCGGGTGTGAGCTTGAAACAAGAAGGAATCTCTTATTTGGCCGGTGCCGAACTTCCTTGTCTGATTGTGAATGTAATGCGTGGCGGTCCCGGATTGGGAACTATCCAACCCAGCCAGGCTGACTACTTCCAGACAGTGAAAGGTGGTGGTCATGGAGACTACAAACTGATTGCCCTCGCTCCGGCATCCGTACAGGAAATGGCGGATTTCGTAGCATTAGGATTCGAACTGGCCTTCAAATACCGTAATCCGGCTATTATCCTTGCCGACGGTGTGATCGGTCAGATGATGGAAAAGGTTGTTCTTCCTGCACAAAAGCCACGCCGCACGGAAGCAGAAGTAATTGAACAATGTCCATGGGCTGCTACCGGAAAAGCAAAAGACCGCAAACCGAATATTATCACTTCCCTCGAATTGAAACCGGAAGCCATGGAAATCAACAACCTCCGTTTTCAAGCTAAATATCGTGAAATTGAAGAAAATGAAGTACGCTTCGAAGAGATCAACTGCGAAGATGCAGAGTATTTGATTATCGCTTTCGGTTCAATGGCACGTATTGGCCAGAAAGCAATGGAACTAGCCCGCGAAAAAGGAATTAAAGTAGGTATCCTTCGCCCGATTACACTGTGGCCGTTCCCAACCAAAGCGATTGCTGCATACGCTGATAAAGTAAAAGGTATGCTCGTTACGGAACTAAATGCCGGACAGATGATTGAAGATGTCCGTCTCGCTGTTAACGGTAAAGTAAAGGTAGAACATTTCGGACGTCTAGGTGGCATCGTTCCCGATCCGGATGAAATTGTAACTGCCTTGAAAGAAAAAATAATCAAATAACGAAACAATGAATCCCGATAAAATAAGAAACGTACTGAACATCCTATTTATGATATTGGCTGTTGCAGCCATCATCACCTACTTTGTAGCAAAAGATGATTTCAAAATGTTTATCTACGTATGCGGCGCGGCAATCTTTGTCAAGCTGATGGAGTTTTTTATACGGTTCACCAACAGATAAGGAGATGAAGTTATGACTAAAGAAGAAATAATCAAACCCGAGAATCTGGTTTACAAAAAACCGACTCTGATGAACGATAACGCCATGCACTACTGCCCGGGTTGCAGTCACGGTGTGGTACACAAACTCATTGCCGAAGTCATTGAGGAAATGGGTATGGAAGATAAAACTGTAGGAATCTCTCCGGTGGGATGTGCAGTGTTTGCCTACAACTATCTTGATATTGACTGGCAAGAAGCAGCACACGGACGTGCTCCTGCTGTGGCGACTGCTGTGAAACGCCTGTGGCCGGACCGTCTTGTTTTCACTTATCAGGGCGACGGTGACTTGGCTTGTATCGGTACAGCCGAAACAATCCACGCTTTGAACCGTGGTGAGAACATCACGATTATCTTTATCAATAATGCGATCTACGGTATGACAGGCGGCCAGATGGCTCCGACTACACTGGTAGGCATGAAGAGCTCGACTTGTCCTTACGGACGTGACGTTGAACTTCACGGTTACCCATTGAAGATTACTGAAATCGCAGCCCAACTGGAAGGAACTGCTTACGTAACCCGTCAGTCCGTACAATCCGTACCGGCTATCCGCAAGGCTAAGAAGGCAATCCGCAAGGCTTTTGAGAACTCCATGAACGGTAAAGGTTCCAATCTGGTAGAAATCGTTTCCACTTGTAGTTCAGGCTGGAAGATGACTCCGGAGAAGGCGAACAAATGGATGGAAGAACACATGTTCCCATTCTATCCGCTGGGTGATTTAAAAGATAAAGAATAACGCTAAAAGTCAACAGAACAATGAAAGAAGAAATAATTATAGCAGGATTCGGTGGACAAGGTGTATTGTCTATGGGTAAGATTCTGGCATATTCCGGTTTGATGGAAGGCAAAGAAGTGACCTGGATGCCCGCTTATGGTCCCGAACAACGAGGTGGAACAGCCAACGTTACAGTTATTGTAAGCGATGACAAAATATCCTCACCGATTCTTAGTAAATACGACGCTGCCATCATTCTGAATCAGCCTTCACTCGAAAAGTTTGAAAGCAAAGTGAAACCCGGTGGTATCCTGATTTATGACGGTTACGGAATTATCAACCCTCCTACCCGTAAGGATATTAAGGTATATCGTATCGACGCAATGGATGCAGCCAACGAGATGAATAATGCCAAAGCATTCAACATGATCGTACTTGGCGGATTATTGAAGCTTCGCCCCATCGTAACGTTGGAGAATGTTATCAAAGGACTTAAGAAAACCCTGCCGGAACGCCACCATCACCTGATTCCTATGAACGAGGAAGCTATCAAGAAAGGTATGGAGTTAATCCGTGAGGTTTAATTAACAGATAATGTACAATGGATAATTGATAATTATTAGCTACGTATAGTACGTATGCAACATAATTTTCAATTATCCATTATCATTAAATCAATTAAAGTAAGTATCTTTGCCTCCAATTATGAGACGAATCTTACTATTATATATAATCTTTTCCGTTATAGGTTTGACAACTGTCCATGCACAGTTCGATAATGGTCGCCAGAGAGTGGACGAAAACGGATACGACCAATACGGTAACCAGGTGGACCCTGCCATGATTCCGGACAGACTGGATAGTGCAAATGTAGAAGTACAGGGGTTACCTCCGAAATTATATATGTGGCGTATTAATAATCAGTTGGGCGACCGGACTATCATCCCGGCGGATACTGCTTATCACCACTTCCAGAATTCAAATCTTACCGAAGGACTTACCGGACATTATAATTATCTGGCCAATATGGGTTCTCCCCGTATGTCACGCATCTTCTTTGAACGTCGTGATCCGGAACCGACTATCTTTATGGAGCCTTTCTCCAGTTTCTTTATTCGTCCTACGGAGTTCAATTTCACCAATAGTAACGTACCTTATACCAATCTGACGTATCATAAAGCCGGTAATAAAATAAACGGAGAAGAACGCTTTAAGTCTTATTTCTCTGTCAATGTAAACAAGAAGCTGGCTTTCGGTTTTAACATAGATTACTTGTACGGACGAGGATATTATAATAACCAAAATACGGCTTATTTCAATGCGGCAATTTTCGGTAGTTATATCGGCGACCGCTATCAGATGCAAGCTATCTACAGCAACAATTATCTCAAAACAAATGAAAACGGAGGTATTGAGGACGACCGATACATCACTGCGCCTGAAGAGATGGCACAAGGGCAAAGAGAATATGAATCAACCAATATCCCGACTGTATTAAGTGCAACGACCAACCGTAATCATGACTTTTATGTATTCCTGACCCAACGTTACAATCTGGGATTCAGCCGCGACATACCGCAGGCCGAAAATGATACGACTCCAGCCAAACAAGAATTTGTGCCGGTCACTAGTTTTATACATACCATTCAGGTAGAGCGTGCACGTCATAGTTTCAACTCTGATGATGACATGCGTGAAAAAAACTATTATCAAAACACCTATTTGGAACCGGATAATCCGATTGCCAGAGACAGTACTACCTATATGGGTATCAAGAATACCATAGGTATTGCTCTACTCGAAGGATTCAATAAATATGCCAAAGCGGGTCTGACAGCATTCGCTTCCTATAAAATCAGCAAGTATACTCTTATGAATATGGAGGGGAATCCATTGCCCGACAAATACAATGAAAATGAAATATTTGTTGGAGGCGAATTATCCAAACGTGAAGGAAATGTACTTCATTACCATGCCATTGGTGAAGTGGGACTCGCCGGAAAAGCAATCGGACAATTCAATGTGAAAGGAGATATCGACCTTAACTTTCCGTTATGGAAAGACACTGTGAGCCTTATAGCCCGTGGTGAAGTCAGCAATAAGCTTGCGCCTTTCTATATGCGTCATTATCATTCCAAACACTTCATGTGGGACAATGATATGGACAAAGAATTTCGTACCCGTATTGAAGGAGAATTAAGCATTGCACGTTGGAGAACACGTTTGAAAGCAGGAGTTGAAAACATAAAGAATTACACTTATTTCAACCAACAAGCAATGCCGGAACAGAAAAGCGGAAGTATACAGGTGTTGTCAGCAAGTCTTAATCAGGACTTCAAGCTGGGAATCTTCCATTTAGATAATGAAGTAACCTGGCAAAAGTCCAGCGACCAGACCGTATTGCCTTTGCCTGATCTTTCGCTGTATCACAATTTCTATATGCAGTTCAAGCTGGCAAAGAAAGTGCTTAGTGTACAATTGGGTGCCGACGTGCGTTATTTCAGTAAATACAATGCACCCGCTTATATGCCGGCTATCCAAAACTTCTATTTGCAACCGGAAAATGACCAGGTAGAGATAGGAGGTTATCCGATCGTGAATGTATACGCAAACTTACACCTAAAGCGTACACGTTTCTATGTAATGATGTATCACGTGAATCAAGGTATGAGCAGCCCGAATTACTTCTTGTCTCCTCACTACCCTATCAACCCGCGTGTACTGAAATTCGGTCTTTCATGGAATTTCTATGATTAACAAAATCTATACGGCTTATGGTAACACGCCCCAAATTGAGACTGGCCAGATATTTAGTGCCCGTAATCATTGTATTGGCAATCATCTTTTCTATCCGCCAATGCGGTAATCAGGAAAAGCCGTCAGGACACCCGCGTGATTATGCAGCCATTGCCAAAGAAGGTGTATTGCGTGTAGCGACTGAATATAACTCGATCAGTTTCTACGTGGACGGCGATACCGTTTCCGGTTTTCATTACGAACTGATACAGGCTTTTGCCCATGACAAGGGATTAAAGACCGAAATAACACCCCTGATGAGTTTCGAAGAACGGCTGGAAGGATTAAGCGAGGGACGTTACGACGTAATTGCCTGCGGTATATTAGCCACCAGCGAACTGAAAGACTCTCTGCTCCTCACCTCTCCCATCACGCTCAACAAGCAAGTGCTCGTGCAACGGAAAGAAAACGGAGAAAACGACTCACTCTATATCCGTAGCCAGCTGGACTTGGCCGGGCGGACACTTCACGTAGTAAAAGGGTCTCCTTCTATTCTGCGTATTCAGAATCTAGGTAATGAAATTGGCGATACCATTTATATCAAAGAAATAGAGAAATACGGTTCCGAACAATTAATCTCAATGGTAGCTCATGGAGATATCGACTATGCCGTTTGTGACGAAAGCATCGCACGCGCGGCCGCCGATTCCATCCCGCAGATAGATATAAATACAGCCATCAGCTTTACACAATTCTACTCATGGGCAGTCAGCAAACAATCACCCGCTTTACTCGATAGTTTGAATGCATGGCTGGATAAATTCCAAAAGGAGAAAGAATACCAGAAGATTTATAAAAAGTACTATGATAAAGAATAACCTTATCATTTTACAGATCAGAAGAAAACAATCAAAAACAGAATGTAAGATAGATATATTCATGCCTATTTCCAGAAATAAACTCCCAAAGACTTGACTTTCGCTTTCGAATGTCGTATCTTTACAGAGTTAATGATAAAGTAGTTTCAATTAAACTACATGCAAAGGAGGGAATCGCGATTCTCTCCTTTCTTTTTATCCATCCGGGGAAAACTTCTCCCCGCCCCGACTTTTCCTTTCGCTTTGCCCGGTGGTTATGGTTCTTCAGCCGGAGGATCAGCAGTGTTCACCTTGCTTCTTACCGAAATGAAGTATATATCCGCCTCAAACAGACGTTCTGTTTGCCTGAAACAGAGCCTCTGTTCCGATAAAACAGAGCTTCTGTTGAAACAAAACACAATGTCTGTTTTCCAACTGTCCCCGCTAAGTTAATAATCAATAAAGTTGCTCTTGACAAAAAATAGCTTTATCTTTGGGGTTTGTTAGAACAGACACAATAGGTATATTATATTATGAGTGAAAAGATTATCAAATGGGGCTTCATTGGTTGCGGAGAAGTAACCAAGACGAAAAGCGGTCCCGCTTTCCAGAAAGTAGAACATTCGGAAGTCGTAGCCGTGATGAGTCGTGACGGCGCGAAAGCGAAAGCGTATGCCAAAGAGAGAGGAATCAAGAAATGGTATGACGATGCACAGGAGCTGATAGATGATCCGGAAGTAAACGCTGTCTATATCGCCACTCCTCCTTCTTCACACGCTACGTATGCCATTATGTCCATGAAAGCGGGTAAACCGGCCTATATTGAGAAACCAATGGCGGTGACGTATGAAGAATGTACCCGAATCAACCGCATATCCAATGAAACGGGGGTTCCCTGTTTCGTAGCATACTACCGACGTTATCTTCCCTATTTCCAGAAAGTAAAGGAATTAGTAGAGAACGGGACGATCGGCAACGTTATCAATGTACAGATTCGTTTTGCCCAGCCGCCACGCGATCTGGATTACAATCGTGATAATCTTCCCTGGCGTGTGCAGGCTGATATTGCCGGCGGCGGCTACTTCTACGACCTTGCTCCGCATCAGATTGATTTGTTGCAGGATATGTTCGGTTGCATCCTCGAAGCAAGCGGTTACAAGAGTAATCGCGGCGGGCTTTATCCTGCCGAAGATACATTAAGCGCCTGTTTCCAATTTGACAACGGACTGGTGGGTAGTGGTTCCTGGTGCTTCGTAGCCCATGATTCTGCCCGCGAAGACCGCATAGAGATTATCGGTGACAAAGGAATGATTTGCTTCTCTGTCTTTACTTACGAACCTATCGGACTACATACCGAGAAAGGACGGGAAGAAATCTGTATCGGTAACCCGGAACACGTGCAACAGCCTCTTATCCAAGCAGTAGTAGACCACTTATTGGGTAAGTCGGTTTGCTCTTGCGATGGCGAAAGCGCAACGTTGACTAACTGGGTAATGGACAAGATCTTAGGTAAGCTATAACCCTAAAAAAAGCAAAAAAAAGTTCCTTCTTTTTCCGGATTCTGCCGGTATTGTTAAAAAATTAATAGGGACATTCCATTGTATATTGTTAGTTTTTTCTATCTTTGTAGAAAGAAGCAAAGAAGAAATGAAACTAACAATATATTTTTTGTGCCATGACTAAAGAAGCTTTAATGAGAAAAGCGATCGAGCTTTCAAAAGAAAATGTTGAAAATGGTGGAGGTCCTTTCGGTGCTGTGATTGCCACGAAAGACGGAGAAATAGTTGCAACAGGAGTTAATCGTGTCACTGCATCTTGTGATCCTACGGCTCACGCCGAGGTGAGCGCTATACGTGCCGCAGCTGCCAAACTCGGAACATTTGATCTTAGCGGATACGAAATCTATACTTCCTGCGAACCTTGCCCCATGTGCCTGGGTGCTATTTATTGGGCACGCCTGGATAAGATGTACTATGGAAACAACAAGACCGATGCCAAAAACATCGGCTTCGACGACTCTTTTATCTATGACGAACTGCAACTGAAACCTGAAGACAGAAAGCTGCCTTCCGAAATCCTACTACATAATGAAGCCCTTACTGCCTTCAAAGCCTGGGTGGCCAAAGAAGACAGAGTAGAATATTAGAAAACCTCTCACTATTATTAACCTATTAATTACCCTCAAATGAAAAGAAAAAGCCTTTTATTTGTTATGGCATCAGTATGCCTGTTCAGTTGTCAACAGCAAGAAGAACTGCAAGATCCCAGTAAAGGAGTGATCGACTTTTCTACTTCTATTGACCAAAGTATCAACAATGCTCTTACTCGTAACAGCAGTAGTCTGACACTTCCGTTAAAGAGCAACTTCGCTGCCGGGGATGTCATCTCCATGTCCGTTGCCGAGCAGGATTATCATCCGTTTGCTATAGGCATGGATAGCCAGACTTGGAACGAAGCAGGCACCGATTCGGAAACGGTTACTTTCTATGCTCATTACCCTGAATTGACCGACGAAGCTGCTACTACCAGATCATTGAGCAGCCGCTATCGCGAAATCAAGGGTGGCTTAGAATATTTGTTCGGTACAGCCCAAGCCAACAAAGGTTCTAAGAATGTTGCTCTTTCATTCAAGAGAATGACAACGCCCGTCGTTCTGCTCGACGAGAACAACCAGCCGTACGAAGGTAGAGCAATCGTTAAACTGTTCTTGAAAAACAAAGGTGTGCAAGACCTGTTCAGCGGTAAAATCGAAGCTGATCCCAATGCAAAACCGGAATACATTGATATCCGGAAAGTATCTGAAGGTATCTTGACTAACTTGATTCCACAGCTCATCAAAGCCGGCGAGAAAATAGGAACGGTTATCCTGGAGGACGGTAAAGAAGAACCTATCATCGCAGAGGAGGACATTACCATAGAAGCCGGAACTCCTGTTGCGGTAAAAATGTACGCAAGACGCGGAATCATTGACGAACGAACTCCACTATTCAGATAAGACTGAAGAATAAAAAGTGATACTAATAAAAATCCCCGGAACCGCTGTAGACACTCAGCATTCCAGGGATTTTTTACACACAAAAGTTATTATTGAAATTGAAAACTGTCTTTTTTAGGTTAGAAACGCATACCTACGGTAAATAACACTTGACTACGTGTATTCGTAACTTTCGTTGCTTCCGGTGAACCAATGACTGTATTACCATCTTCATCTGTAAATCCATTCACAAACGGATAGAAATTTTCTTTATATGTAGAGTATTTATAAGCCAAATCAGCATAAAACATTGATCCGCGATAACCAATACCCAATGTATAATTACTCATTGATTTAGAATTGGCAAAGTCTGTATCTGTCTGAATAGAGTTAATAGCCAAATCTTTGAAAGCATCTTGATGGAAAGCCGCAGTACTATAATTATATCCTGCCCTAAAAGCAAACTGTGGAATCACCTTATACTCTAGACCAAGACGGACTGTACTAACCCCTTTCAACATAGACGTCGTACTATTCTCAAATTCATAAGCAGAAGAATTACCTTCAGTATCTTTAAACTTCATGGAAGAATAATCTTGATACTCATACTCTGCTCCTAAAGCCAAGCTCTTGCCTACCGTATATCCCAAACTTACATTATAAGTCCAAGGAGTCTGAAAATCGAAAGGAAGAATCATATCCCCTTTTCCCGGAAGATTATCCCATGATCTCACGTCATATCCTTTTATTTCTCCAGTTACAACATCCATCACATCCGATATAACTTGTGCACTCGTTTTATAATCCAAACTATAGAATATTGGCGTATGTATAGCTAATCCAACCCGAAAAGGCGAATATTCAAAAGGACGAATAATAGCCCCCAACTTCACGTCAAAGCCAGACCCCTTTATTCTATTCCAACTCTGCAAATTATATCCTTCATCGTTTCCATAATCCTCATCATAAAAAGTATACTTATTATAATCTACAGAATAAGCACCCAGCGTCAACCCCAAATATACCCGATCATTAAAATTAAATGATACATTAAAATCATATTGATCAATTCCACCGCGTTCTTCCGAGCGAAAATTTGCATATCCATTGTCCGGCATTCCTTCAAAATGTCCAGGAGAGATATAAAGAGGATTACCATTTATATCCTTATACTGTACCTCCTCCCCTTTTTCATCCTTATAGGTATAAGGAATATTGTTTACCCCTCCTGTTTTGTCATGTATTGTTATATCCCTAATCAGTCCAGCATCAGCTCCAAGAATAGAAAGCCACCCAATACCATTATCCGTATAAGGCGAATCTCCCCATTTTTCAATGCCAGCTGCTTGAGATGCCATTAGATAGGTTTGGGAGTAAAGCCCCAAATTACCTTCCATACGCATGTTGTTATTAAATGATTTCGCTTTATGATAGTTAAAACCGAAATTCACAAAACGCAGCGGAGTTTCATTACCAATCTTCGAAGAAAATACAAACCCGATGTTATTAAAATCTCCTTTAGTTAAATCGGAATTAAACTTTTTCCCCAAATACTGGCTTTCATTCCCATAAAGAGAAAGCCCAAATGAAGTCATTATATCATTACTGCGATAAAGGCCAATACCTGCCGGATTAGTCCCCATCGTAGATATGTCTCCTCCAAGAGCTCCCATAGCTCCACCCATACCCACAAATCGAGCTGTGCCATTCAAATCTTTTCCTGTTAGTTTGGCACCGTCATATATCGTTTGTGCCATTCCCCAAGGCGCTATCATTAGCATCCCCAGAGCAATTAAAACACTTATCTTTTTCATTCCTGTCAAAACCATTTAATTAATACTTATCTTCTGGCACTGCTACTACGAGAGGAACCTCCACCTGATGATGATCTAGAAGAAGAACCACCGCTCGAATAACTACCCCGAGAGCTACTGCCACCTGACGAAGCTGGAGAATAACTACGTGAAGAAGAACGAGAAGTACCATAGGAAGAAGAACGGGTATTACTATTACTTGCTGGAGAATAACTACGCGGTGCTTCTGAACTTCCACGACTATAAGTTGATCTTGCACTACTGCTTCTAGTAGTGGTTCCAGACGAACGCGAATAACCAGAAGAACCAGTCGAACGGGAAGATGAAGAACTTCCGCTACTTCTAGTACTACTTGGACGAGAATAAGTAGCACTGCTACGACTACTTGAGCCACTGCGTTCACCTGAAGTCCGTGTACCCACTACACGTCTGGAAGTAGTTCCCCTACTATAAGTAGAACCAGAAGAACGAACAGAACTACCTTCTGAACGAACTGCAGAGCCTCCCCGAACAGAAGAACCACTGGAACGAACGGCACTCGAACCATAACGACGAATAGTAGAAGGATTCCTGTAACTGCTTTGTCCGGAAGAACGACGGTTTGTATAGGTAGGACCTGTCCAACGACCGCTTCCACCTCCGCCCCAGCCCCAGCTAGGACCACCATGCCAGTGGTGATGATGTCCCCAATATCCGCCGCCATACCAGCCACCCCAGTAGCCGCCACCCCAATAACCGGGGTAATATCCCCAAGAGTAATAAGGACGATTCCATCCCCAGCCATAGTTCCATCCCCAGCCGTAAGAGCCATAACGCCAATCCCACCAAAGCGGGTTACTGAACGTCGGGAATGCATAAGCATACATACCATCGGTATATACGTTCCAGTCCCATGAATTCGGACCGTAAACTACATCCCAGTACAACGGACTGCTGATACTGATAGCAAAACGCGGATTGCGGAAACGGATGATACGTTCAGCGTATTCATAGTCGTCTTCCGTACCATTGAATTCGCCCGTCACCCATTCTCCGTCCAAATCCGGATTAGATTTTTCTTTTATATATAAGGTATCATTATCCATTACGAATTCATTTTCACGTGCATCGTAACGGCGGTTATATTCATCCACATCCCGTGTTCTTCCCTTACGGTCCTGAACAACCACTGTAGTACCCGGTGAAGTATAGATGTTAGTCGTCACCTGTTTCTTCGGTTCCTTCTTAACTGGAGTTTCTTTCTTCTCCTGTTTGTCTTTAGAAGGTACGAAGTAAAGGTCGTCATCAACGCTTTGTGCAAAGATACCTATCGGAAGGCACAAGGCAAATAGCAAGAAATAAACAATCTTTTTCATATCATCTCGGTTTATGTAATTACTTAAACTTATTCACGTTACAAAGATAAGGAAGAGATTTTTCGTCCGGGGGAGATTTTCCCCAAAGGATAATAGGGAAATCCCTATTTCTAACTATCTTTGTAGAAGATACAACGCTCACCGGCATAAAGTTCAGGCAAACTTGACTTTCTATACCCGGATTGCTGTATCTTTGCACATTATTCACCAGCATTAAAAACAACTATGAAGTATTTTGAATTCACATTCCGCACCCAGCCTTGTACCGAAACCGTCAATGACGTACTGGCTGCCATATTGGGTGAAGTCGGATTTGAAAGTTTTGTTGAGTGTGAAGGCGGACTGACCGCATATATCCAACAGACATTGTGTGATGAAAACGCCATCAAGATTGCCATCAACGAGTTCCCCCTACCCGATACGGATATTACTTATACATATACCGAAGCGGAAGATAAGGACTGGAACGAGGAATGGGAAAAGAATTTCTTCCAACCCATCATTATCGGAAACCGATGTGTGATCCACAGCACTTTCCACCAAGATGTCCCCAAAGCGGAATATGACATCGTCATCAATCCTCAAATGGCCTTCGGAACAGGACACCACGAGACTACCAGCCTCATCATTGAAGAATTATTGGACAGCGAACTGAAAGAAAAATCCCTGCTCGATATGGGCTGCGGAACTTCGATTCTTGCCATCCTCGCACGTATGCGGGGCGCACGCCCCTGTACGGCCATCGACATTGATGAATGGTGCGTACGAAACTCCATCGAAAACATCGAATTGAACCACGTAGACGATATTGCCGTATCAGAAGGAGATGCCTCGTCGCTTGCAGGAAAAGGACCTTTCGACGTTATCATCGCCAACATCAACCGAAATATATTACTAAATGATATGAAGCAATATGTTGCCTGTATGCATACGAATTCCGAACTCTATATGAGTGGATTTTATGTAGACGACATTGCCGCCATCCGCGAAGAAGCGGAGAAGAACGGACTGGCTTTCGTTCATTATAAAGAGAAGAATCGTTGGGCAGAAGTGAAATTTATTTATAAAGGATAAGAGCCAACAAATATCTTTAAAAGAGAAAGCTCCCTTATCATTAAAAGATATAAGGAAGCAAGCAAAAATCGCAGTCGATATACGCTATAAACAAGCGTAAGGCTCCAGATTAATGCAGAAAAAAATAGTGACGGTATATGCTTGGGATAGTGACGCTATCCCAAGCATATACCGTCACTATTTGCATCGGATAGCGTCACTATCTTATAAAGAGAAATAAAGTCGTTACGCGAACTCTTTTTTGACTTGTTGGCACCATGCTTTGATTTTCTTTTCCGCCTGTTTGGACTGATTATCCAAATCGACAACCAACCCGCACCACTGCTCACCACGTAAAGCCTTGGAACGTTCGAAAGTGTAACCTTCGGAAGAAGTAAAACCGACCAAGGTAGCCTCATCCTCTTCAAAGACTTCTGCCAGCAGACCGATTCCATCTGCAAAATTTTCCGGATAGCGTATCTGATCTCCCAAACCGAAGATAGCAACCTTCTTACCTTTCAATTTCATTGTCCGGAGTTCCGGCAACAGTTCGTCCCAATAAGTAGGAAGTTCCCCGTCAAACCAAGTGGAAGCACCCACAATGAAGCAGTCATAAGCAGCAAAATCATTCTGCCAGGCCTGCTCGATAGGCACTACTTCTATCTTGTCTTCACCAAACTCTTTCTGTATTTTCTCTGCCACCCAACTCGTTCTTTCGGCTTTGGTAGCATAAAACAAACCTATCTTTTTCATAATTCTTCTCTTTTAATATTCCAATAATTTCCGTGCAGCTTCGTATATCTTAGCTTCGTCCGGCAAAATTTCTTTTTCCAGTATCGGATTGAAACCGACGGGAGTAAACGTAGAACCGACACGCTGCACCGGTCCGTCAAGATAACGGAACATTTCCTCACCAATCATTGCTGCAAGCTCCGCACCGAAACCGGAGAATACTTTATCTTCATGTACAACCAATGCTTTGCTGGTCTTCTTGACCGATTCAAAGATTGCCTCTTTATCCAGCGGAATCAGAGAACGAATATCGATCACTTCTACTTTCCAACCCCCCTCTTTCTCCAATCGTTCGGCGGCATGCAGACAGAAATGGGTCGTATTTCCATAGGTGATAATACTCAAATCCATACCCTCACGACGGATACGTGCTTTTCCGAAAGGTACTTCAAAGTCTTCCGGCACCACAGTGGCGGCTTCTACCGAATTATACAATGCTTTCGGTTCGAGGAACAAAGTAAATCCCTTAGAGCGCATACTAGTACGTAACAATCCGGCTGCATCATCTGCAAAAGAAGGGCAGACAATTCGTGCTCCCGGCAATGTAGTCAAAGCTCCTTCTATATTTTGAGAGTGATACAGCCCTCCACCGATATAACCTCCGGAAGCCAACCGCAGCGTTATATTCGGGGCAAACTTACCATTGCTGCGCCAATACTCATGCGTACATTCTACATATTGTTCTACGGCAGGCCAGAAGTAATCAGCAAACTCCGCTCCCTCTATCACGACATGGATTTTAGGATCAAAGCGGCTCATTCCATTGGCAGTGCCTACAATATAATCTTCGGCAATTGGCGCACTGAACACACGGGCTTCGCCGAATTCCTGCTGCATCCCTTTGGTGACATTAAACACGCCGCCTTTCTCTCTGTTTGCTACGTCCTGTCCCCAGATAAACGTATCGGGATTGTAGCGGAATTCGGCTTTCAATGTCTCGTTAATGGCATTTACCAGGAAGGTCTTTTCACCCTCTGCTTCATGAGTACCTTCTTTGTACTTTTGCGGTTGATAAGGTTCGGGCATCACAAAATCGTAGATGCTCTTAGGATCAGGATCGGGAGCAGCCAACGCTTTTCGGTTGGCAGCCGACAGTTCTTTCTTTGCGTCAGCTTCGATCTGTTGCAACTCTTCTTCTGTCAGGCGTTTGTAACGCAACAACATCCGGCGGAATTTCATTAGCGGATCGGCATCTTTTACGTATTCCAGTTCGTTCTCATCCCGGTACAGGGTATGTTTATCCGAGTTGGAATGGGAACCGATACGAACACAGTTGGCCTGCACAATCACCGGATTACGGGTTTCCCTTGCATATTCGTGAGCTTCGGTCATGGCATTCATCGAATCGAATACATCTTTTCCATTGCAATAGATGATTTTCAGGTTCTTGAAACCGGAGAAGTTCTCGGCTACTTTGCGGTTGGCTGTCTGTTCCGATTTAGGGACAGAGATACCATATCCGTTGTCCTGTATCACAAAAATGACAGGAAGACGTTCAAGGCTGGCGCCATTGATAGCCTCATATACAAATCCTTCGGAAGTGGCAGATTCTCCGTGAGAAGTGATGGCGACTCCTTTATGTCCATAATATACCATTGCCCGTGCCACACCTGCCGCATGAAGGTCGTGTGTACCCGTTGCAGAAGAAATGTTTTCGATGTGCCATTCCGGTTTGGCGAAATGGTTCGACATGTGACGTCCGCCGCTACCCGGGTCTGTCGCTTTCGAGATACCATTCAGGATGATTTCTTCCGGAGTCATTCCGGCAGAAAGTACAGTCAGCATATCGCGGTAGTAAGGAAACAGAAAGTCTTCGCCCAAAGTGAATACCTGACCGATGGCAAGCTGAATACCATCATGCCCCGCGTAAGGAGCATGATAAGACCAACCCAAAGATTGTAGCAGGTATGACGGTGCTTTTTCATCCAAAGCACGTCCCAATGTCATCAGATGATACCACTTTTTCAGGGTTTCTACATCTGTCGTTTTTATATCATATTTCTTTTTCATAGTGAATGAAGTTCTTAATGAGTGAAACAATCAGTTATCAGCCTTGCCAGTTTTCGAGGTAGTCGGCTATAAAGTGAAGGAAGTTACCTCCCAACATTCCGTCTACTACCCGATGGTCGTAAGACAAAGACAGATACATTTTATGGCGGATGGCAATCGTATCGCCTTCCGGTGTTTCTATCACAGCAGGTTTCTTCTCGATATACCCTACTCCCAAAATAGCAACCTGCGGCTGATTAATAATCGGTGTACCGAACAGGCTCTTGAACGTTCCGAAATTGGTAATGGTAAATGTACCGCCATCAATATCTTCCGGCATTAATTTATTATCCCTTGCTTTCAGGGCTAAAGAGTCAATGTCAACTGCCAGGCCGTTCAGATTCAAACGATCGGCGTCATGCACCACAGGCACAATCAGATTTCCATCATTCAGAGAGACGGCAATACCTACATTGATATGTTTCTTAAAGAGGATGTTATATCCGTCTATCGACACATTCACTTGAGGATAGGCTGCCAATGCTTTCGCTACGGCCTCGGTTATCACAGGCATATAAGTCAACTTCACTCCTTCGCGACGGAAGAAAGCATCTTTGTTCTTTTCACGCCAACGCACCAGCTTGGTGACGTCCACTTCTACCACATTGGTTACATGAGGAGATACTTTCTTAGACATAACCATGTGATCGGCAATAATCCGGCGGACACGATCCATCTCTTTCACTTCAACTCCAGGCATGGCAGCAGGAGCAGACGATTTGGATGAAGTAGCAGACGACTGTGCAGCAGGGGCAGATGCAACCGGAGACGTTTTCGGAGTTATCGGTTCGGGAGCAACAGCCACCGATGGTTTGCTTGCAGCCGGAGCAACAACAGCAGAGGCCGGTTTCGGTTCAGCCATATCTCCTCTTTTCTTCTTTTCAATATAGTCTTTTATATCTTTCTTACTCAACCGCCCTTCATAACCTGTACCTTGTATAGCATCCAACTCTTCTTTCGGAATCTTAGCTTCCCGCGCCAACTGAATCACAACAGGAGAATACCAACGTTCTTCCTCAACAGCAACGGGTTTGGATGTATCAACGGGGGGTGATGCAGTATTCACTGATTGACTCTTAGCAATGTCTGCTGCTGATTGTGATGTTCCGGAAACATCAGCGGCAACCTGACTGGCATCAGCTCCTTCGTTTGTGGCACCTTCGCTTGCCGGCTCCGTACCGGATGATTCTTCGCCATCCAAATCAATAATGGCAACTACTATTCCTACAGCTACCGTGTCACCTTCCTTATATAAAATCTCCTCCACTTTTCCCGCTACGGGAGAAGGGATTTCTGCACTTACTTTAGCAGTATTCACTTCAAAAAGCACATCGTCTTCCTGAATCATGTCACCCACCTTTACAGACCAAGAGACAATGGTCCCTTCGGTTATACTCTCGCCCAACTTAGGCATTTTTATTTCGAATTTTGACATAGACAGTAAATTTATTATTCAACCTTAGATATATTACAACAATGGGCTGAAATAGAAAGTTTTAAGTTAAGTAAAATTTAACCGGATGCCAATCGGCACAAACTGTACATCAACGGCTATATATCCACTCTTTCTGAATATATTTCTCTTCCCGGAGCTGATTGATGGCTTCTATCTCCTCCCTGGTGAAAGCACTGACGGATTGCGACTTACTGAAATACTGAAAAGCCTTTTCTTTGAAATCAGTGACAGTCCCCGCCGGCAAATGCCTGCGAATATTAGTTACCTCACTCCGAACGGAAGGAACAGCATATACAGACGATAACGTTTCATCATCGACCATCGGTTCCGGATTCAATGCTTCATGTAACGCTGTAAGATCTGTATCATACAATAGCGTGCAATGATACAATACCCGATCCTTGTACAGGCATTGCGCACTTCCTGATATTTTCAATCCATTCAGATAAATTCCCAATCGTTCGCCTCCTGTTGCCATCAGTCCCATAGAGTTTAGGAAATCCAACGTCCGCTGCAAATACGTGACAAACTCCGGCAAGCGGGGAGTCGTTTCTATAAAAGTCAGATTGACATTGCCCAAATCATGGTACACTGCTCCCCCACCGGAAAAACGACGGGCAATATGTACCTGCTCCCGTTCGGCCCATTCCTGATCGACTTCCGACCGTAACCGTTGATGCTTCCCTATTACCACAGAAGGAGTGTCCTGCCAAAGCATGAAAATGTCTTCATTTCCCTGCTTCAACAGATATTCTTCTGCAGCCAAGTGAAAGTAAATATCAGTAAACGGACTATAGATACATCGAATCATAGGTCAGACAGAATAAGAGTTAAAACATAATCTCGTGATAAATCTCTCCGACCGTAGGATGCGGGAATACAGTCTTCTGAAATTCTTCCACCGTATAGCCTCTCTGAATAGCAATACCTGCGATCACAATAAGTTCCGACGCCGGATTTCCCAATATGTGGCAACCGATGATCTTCCCTTCTTCATCCTGAATCAACTTACAAAGGCCGTTTCCCTGTTCATTCTCGGCTACAAACCGGCCGGAATAAGCCATCGGCAATTTGGACACACGATAAGAAAGTCCTGATTTTATCAGTTCTTCTTCTGTCTTTCCTACGCCCGCCACTTCGGGATTGGTATAAACAACTCCCGGAACACAATCGTAATTCATCCGGTCTTCCACTCCCAAGATATGATTGATAGCGACTTCCGCTTCACGAATAGCGGTATGTGCCAATAAAGAATGACCTGTAATATCCCCACAAGCATATACACGGGGATGCGAAGTCAACAGATGTTCATCTACTTTGACCCCGTTCCGATGCAATTCTATATTCAGCTTGTCCAGCCCCACTCTGGATAAATTTGCCTTACGGCCTACACTAAGCAAGATTTTCTCCGCTTCAATAGCGGAAACTTTGCCTTCTTTTTCTATCACGACTCCATGAGCGTTCACTTCCACTACTTTCGTATTCAAATAGAAAGTGACTCCCCGTTTGGCATATTCGGCGCGAAGCATACCGCTCGTTTCCTTATCCATCGCTCCCAAAATCTCCGGCATCATTTCTACCACATGCACCTTTACTCCCATGCTGTTGAAGAAAGAAGCAAATTCCATCCCGATCACTCCACCGCCAATAATAACAAGCGTCTTGGGAAGTTCTTTTATCTCCAACGCCTCCTTGGAAGTCCAATAACTGACTCCCGACAATCCCGGTATGGGAGGAATCACTGTATCGGAACCGGTACATACCAGCAAGTATTTCACGGAATAGGTTTCTCCATCACAGGTGATGCGGATCATCCCCTCTTTCTCTCCCTCTATAAAAGCTTCTTTCTCCACGATCGTCACTCCGTAAGAATTCACAGTCATCTTCACGCCACCCGTCAACATTTTCACTGTTTTGTCTTTGCGGCTCATAATCTTGGATAAATCGAACGAAGGAGATTCGGCAGAAACGCCATATTTGGAAGCACTTTTGATGCTATCCAGTATTTTAGCAGAATATAACAAAGTTTTAGTAGGAATACACCCCTCATTGAGACACACTCCACCCATTGCCTTTTTCTCAAAAAGAACGGCTTTTAATCCGTTGGCCCCTGCCCGTTCGGCAGCTGTGTACCCGGCAGGACCACCACCAATAATAGCTATATCAAAGTTCATAATCGTATCTTTTTTAAATAATAATACGATTATAACAAATGAGAGAAGAGATAAGTTGTTGGGAAAAGAAATACCTGTTACTTAATTGTCAGCTTTTTAAGTTCCTCTAACGAGCCATTGAACACGTTCAGGTCTACGTCTTCTTTGATGCCGGGAACACTCCCTACATCAGTATGTTGCCAAAAGTCCCATTTCCCCTGATACTTTACAGAGTCAACATAATAATGGGCAATCCAGTAAGGGTATGTATTGAAGATGGAATCGTCCAGATAACGGGTTTTAAATTTATAAGAAGTATAAAGAATAGGTTTCACTCCATAATGAGATTCCACCCGGTCCAGCCAGCGTTTAATGCCTTGCTGCAATTCCTTTTTTTCCTTCCGCCCGGTCACTTCCACATCAAGTACGGGAGGTAAATCACCCGTATCCAGTTTCACCGTACGAATAAAGAAGTCCGCCTGTTTCAAAGCATCCGTACCAGGAATATAAAAATGATAAGCACCACGGATAAATCCATGATTACGGGCATTGGCGAAGTTCGCCTCAAAGGTTGTGTCGTTATGATCTCCTCCTTCTGTAGCTTTCATAAAAACGAAATGCAAAGGAGTAGCCGTCTCTTTATTCTGCAACAGTCTTTTCCAATCAATCTTTCCCTGGTAATGAGAAATGTCAATACCATGAATATCATATCCATCAGGGATACAAACTCCGTATTCCTTTAAACCATGACAAGGTTTCCATCGATAAGCATAAGGACGGATAAAGAAATAGTAGAATACAACGGAAAAACAACCGATAATCACCACTGCCAAAATGTTACGAATCCAGACAGGCATCACAGTTCGATGCTTCATCTGTTCCTTTTTTGAGGTACGGGAAGTTTTGGAAGAAGAGGTCGTTCCCTTTTTCTTGGTAGTGGAAACAGTTCTTTTCTTCTGTACGGCAGACATCGGGTTGTTGCGTTGCGGCATTTACTTTAAACGATCAATGTTTTTAGAGATAGGCACGGATTACGCGAATTAACACGGTTTTTTAGTTATTTCTTATAAACCGTGTATTCCGTGTAATCCGTGCCTGAAAGAATCTTTCATTGCAGCTGTTATTGCAACTGTTACATCAACAACTGCTCTGAAGTGTATTTATTTAGCTTGTTCCAGCTGCAAAGTCTTAGTTGCCTGGTCGCAAACTTCTGTCGGACCGAAGTACTGGATCGGACCCGGATATACATAATCCGTTTCGATAGCCCAACGGTCACGTTGCGCAGCAAATGCCTTGAAAGGAGCACCATCCAGTTTCACCAATGCTTTCTGGATAACCGGTTTCATTTCACCGTGGCGACGTTCCATGTTCATCATCATAGTGATAGGCACACCACCAGCAATCCATTCAGCAGCAGGAGCAGTTGTGTTGCGTACAGAAGACATATAACCAGTCTTACCGTTAGCAATCAACATAGAAGCTGTGTAACCCAAAGAGTAGCAATAGTCAGCGTCAAAGTTTGACGGAGCAGCACAACGTCCTTCATAACCGAAGAAGTGGTGTTGAGCAGCAAATTTACCAACATACTTGCCTTCTTCTTTCCATGCAGCCAACTTAGTAGCTACCATTTCAGACAACAGTTTTTCAGTTTCGATCAATGATACCTGAACGTTTCCGTGCGGGTCACGATCCAAAGTCAACTGACGGGCAACACCTTCCGGCAGACTAGCATAAATAGCAGAGTTTTCCGGAGAAAGTTTGCGGATGATATAATCACGTTGGTGAGATTTCTTAATCTGACCGAATTCTTCAGCATTAGCAGCCAGGAAGTCGTTCAATTCAGCAATCAGGCGTTTCATGGCAGGAATGAATTCTACCAATCCTTCCGGAATCAAAACTGTACCGAAGTTGTTTCCCTGTGCGGCACGGTCAGCTACCACTTTAGCGATGTAAGTCACTACATCGTCCAAAGACATATCTTTAGCTTCTACTTCTTCAGACACGATACATACGTTAGGCTGTACCTGCAAAGCACATTCCAGTGCGATGTGAGAAGCCGAACGACCCATCAATTTGATGAAGTGCCAGTATTTACGTGCAGAGTTACAGTCACGTTGGATGTTACCGATTACTTCAGCATAAGTCTTACAAGCTGTATCGAAACCGAAAGAAGTTTCAATCATATCGTTCTTCAAGTCACCGTCAATTGTTTTCGGGCAACCGATTACCTGTACACCATACTTCTTAGCAGCATAGTATTCAGCTAATACACAAGCGTTTGTGTTAGAGTCGTCACCACCAATGATAACCAATGCTTTGATGCCAAGTTCTTTGATGATTTCCAATCCCTTTTCGAACTGGCTTTCTGCTTCCAGCTTCGTACGTCCTGAACCGATGATATCGAAACCACCCGTGTTACGGTATTCGTCGATAATATCAGCAGTCAGTTCCATATAATTGTGATCTACCAAACCACCAGGACCCAGGATAAAACCATATAATTTGTTTTCCGGGTTCAATTTCTTGATACCGTCGAACAAACCGGAGATTACATTGTGTCCGCCCGGAGCCTGACCACCGGAAAGAATTACACCTACATTCATAGCGGGAAGAGCAACAGCTTCACCAGCTTCGAATGTAATCAACGGCATTCCATACGTGTTCGGGAATAATGCTTTGATAGCTTCCTGATCGGCTACAGATTGAGTAGCAGCACCTGCTACAGCCTTAACAGCTCCTGATGCCAATGCTTTCGGAAGTTTGGGCTGGTAAGCAGCCCTTGCGATTTGCAATGCACTTTTAGTCATTTTCTTTAATTTTTTATTTAAAGGTGTTAGTAAGTTTCTTGTCAAACTTGAAAAGCGTTGCAAATTTCGCACTTTTTTCCGAAATAAGAAAGTAGCAGAGAGACTTTCTTTCTTATAATTTATTTCTTTTCTTATTCCGGAAATAAACAATTCATTAAAATCAGAAACCCTTTTTAATCCGAATAAGCATGAAATGAGTGATCCAAAACAAACAGTCCATTACAATAAATTAGTTTACATTATATTGCTTTTTCCTGCGAGAATAATGTAAATAATGCAGAGCAGAATTCACCTGCTATTCATAAAAGTGCCGTTGGGCAATGGTGAAATCACGGTTGCCCAACGACAAATTCACCATTGCCCAACGGTAATTTCGGCTATTTTGAATGAAAAGGATAAAAAAAATGAGGAAAGTTGAGATAACTTTCCTCATTTACTCGAATCAAAAAATTAAACAGCAGGATCAGGTGCTTCACCTTCAGGGCCATCATCCGAGCCATTGGCTCCTTCTTTATCTCCCTCCCCGCCTTTCGACGCATTAGAAACAGATTCGATGCTTACACCATTGAGCATCTGCTGGAATTTATTTCCCGAAGTAAAAATAATCTTTACTCTGGATATTGTGTCCGAGTCTACGTCTTCCTCTTTATCTTGGCTTTTGGCTTGAATGGCAGGACGAAATGAACCGAACTCTCCCAATTTCACCGAAAAACCTTCTTCCAAAAAAGAAATCATAGTGTCTTGAACACCCTTTAACACAACATCTACTACGCCTCGATGCATCCCAGTACGCTGGTTTACTTCATCGCATAGTTTGTTGTAACCGATACTACCAATGACAACATTAGTAGCAACGTACTTTGACAACGGATTCTCCTTGTCGAATTGAAGTACGATTTTTCTTTTTCTATATTTAACGCTCATAGCGCATAATATATTAACGAAGTTGCTCACTTGCAACTTCGGTGACAAAGATACGATAATATTTTGAGTCTTAAATAAAGACCTTACATTTTATTTGCTTCTTAGAAAAAATATGGCTATTTTTGCGAAATGAAAGTATGTATAGCGATACATTTGTTTTTAGAAAAGTTATTGTAAGAAGCGTTGTGCTTTATTCTTGTCATTGAGAACCTAGGAAATTTTCAAGAGAACACGAGAATAGCATGGTTGTTTCCTGCGTTGGTTTCCAGCGCGGGTCTGCTGTCCATCTATTTGTGTTTTCGGGTTTTCCTAGGACCTTCAATGATAAATAGTGGCACGCAGTTCCGCGTATTCTATGTTTCTATCCAAGTCATTTTATGAGTTTAACATTTTCTTAACATCGGTAAATTTAGCATTGTAAAACATGTATGTTTTTGGGTCGTAATAGACCTTCTTTCGCACAAGAGCCACAATAATCCTGATGAGTTTGTTCTTGACATTGTTTAAAGCCACTTGTGGCTTTTTACCACGCCCAATCAGTCGGTTATAATACTCTCTTATCTCTGGATTGAATTTTTTTGCACAATGAGCAGCCTGTCCCAGCAAGGATTTTATGAGCTTGTTGGCGAAATGGCTTGTTTTAGCCGGCGAGTGGATACTTGTGCCTGAATCTTTTCCAAACGGGGCAACACCATAATAACAGGCTATTTTGCGTGCGTCCAGGTCAAAACGTCTGAAGTTGTTGGTGAAGATAAGCAAACAGGCTCCGTTTTGACGTGCAACGCCTTTTATCGAAGTGATGATAGCATAGTTCTCCTTAAGTTCGGCATCACTTTCTATGATGCGGTCTATCATCAGGTCGCATTCCTTGATGGCATTATCAATCTCAGACATTAAATGCTTGCTTTTGCGCTTGATAAAACTGATAGCCTTCGAGGGTTCGGCGGCTTCCTTGTCTTGCTTTCTAACATCCATGGCAATATGTTGCTGTACCAATTTATGCCGGTAAAGAAACACCTCACGAAGTTGTGACAGCGATTCGCTAAGCGGCTCAAACAGGACTGCCTTGTCTTGATGTCTCCAGGCGTACTCTGCGATCATGGATGAGTCGGTCTTGTCACTCTTGACACGTTGGATTCCGCTACTATGCTTGATGGAATAGGCATTCTCAATCCATATGTCAAGGCCTTTGCCATACAGCCATTTGCTCAGTCCCAGACTACATGATCCGGTGTCCTCGCCACAGAATAACCACTCGTTCTCCACGGACTTGTCCGCATTCGTTTTGACCCATTTGAAGAACTGTCGATAGCCCTTTTTGTCGTTTGTGAACGTGCCGTATTCCCGATTACCAAACTCTTTGAGTCCACAAGCCTCGATGATGGCTGCATCGAATTTCTCTTTGGCAAAATCTATGCCGATAAATAGTTTCTTCATATCTTTACATATCTTTTTTTCAAGACTGATAAAAAGCTGTTTTTTACTCTAAACTCTAAATAGGCTCGTAGCCTTAATATTCTATCGGAGTTTTGCAGCTTGGCGGGGAGAGACCGTAACGCGGGATAGTCTCAAAGGACTTGCTTTTTTCTGGATTCCTCTCCCTGCCTGTCAGTCTTCTTCTTCATACAACAAAGATATTAAGACTGACATTGCTTCAATAAGTTCTCGGAACAAATTTATCTGCCACGCTTGGTATTATTAAGATAAATTTTCCACTCTCTTATCTTGCGACTGCAAACTTAGAGCTTTCTTTTTTTTGAATACTCCTATGGTAACTGGGGAGAATAAAAAAACAAAAAGTATGAATCTAATAAAATTTGTATTGTTCATTGGTTTATTATTGGGCATTACTGAGAAGGGGTTAACACAAGAGCATGATTGGAAAAAAGATAACTTGAAAGGCATAGTAGTATCTGTAAAAGAGATTGAATATGAAACAGAGACTAAGTTCGGAGAACATATTAAAAAAGGCATTAAAAATACTAATCAGATATTTTACAACGAACGAGGAATTATTCGTAAAAAGATCAATGAATACACACATGACACATATAGTACTTATTATATTTATAATGAAGCCCAGAAACTAATTAAAGAAATAACAGTAAAATTAGACTCCATAGAAACGATGAATACAGAAAGAATGATGGTCAAGGTAGCCCAAATAGATACAATAAAAATCAATGAATATATTTATGCTTCAAATGGGAAATTAGTCGAAATAAATCGTTACAGAAGATCTTTTCGGGACGGGGGAGTCAGTTTAAAAGAAAAAATCAAACACTCATATTCTCTTACAGAAGAAAAAATTCTAACCTATAATGCTGACGGAAGATTGACAGATCGAGTAATTATTCCTATCAATGTTAAAACAAATTCTCAACTTAAAAAAACAGGTTGTCAGTATAATAAATATGGGGATATAATGAAAGATGGCAATATTTCCTATGAGTACACATACGATAATCACCAGAACTGGACTACTCAAAAAGCTTATGTTTATTATAATGAAGAACCTAACGTACGACAGTGGACAGAACGAGAATATACATACGCCAACACGTTAGAAGACTTGGCAAACATCGTACGGAAAGAACAAATCGAAGAACAAAAGCAACAACAGTCAGCACAACGTCAACAACAAGCATCAAGGATGTTGAGAAAAGGCACAGCAAGCACTGGTGCAAGAGAAGCAATAAAAGTAGAAAAAGGTGCCTTGTATACCCTTTCAGGGCGATCATTAAGTAGCCTTCCTAAACCGCTGTGTGTGGTACAAGAACAAGGAAGAGTAGTAGTTAACATTACCGTAAATCCTGCAGGACTCGTAATAGCTGCCAGTATTAATCCTCTGACAAATACAACAAGTACAACTTTGCGTAATGCGTCAATAAAAGCTGCTAAAAAGGCTCGTTTTAATACTATTGACAGCATGAACAACCAGCAAGGAACAATAACTTACCATTTTGAATTACGTTAATCAGAGTTTCTAAATAGAAAATAAAGATTACTGCTATGAAATACGAAAATGTGACTATGAAAGGAGATGAGAATGAGTTTCGCTTTTCGCTTACCAAAGAAGGTAACAAAAAATTAGTCGTATTTGGCGTGAACCCAAGTACGGCCAACGAACAAACTGCCGATCTGACAATCACAAAAGTAATGGGATTTGCAGACCGAAATGGTTTTGACGGCTTTATCATGCTAAATCTCTACCCACAACGCTGCACTAATCCTGCAGACTTGGATAAAGAGATAGACGAAGAACTGCATCGCCAAAATTTAGAAGAAATCCGCCTATCTGTTTACAATATAGAAAGACCTGTTATCTTACTTGGATTTGGCGATACTATCCACTTGCGTCCATATTTGAAAAGATGCTTAAAAGAAATTGTGAATATACTTGCCACCTACAACCCTCAATGGAAAAACGTGGGAACATTAACTAAAAATGGCAATCCTCGTCACCTCTCCCGAGTTAGCTATGACAAACTTAGCAATTTTGACGTACAAGAATACATATCCACACATCTATAATATTATGAATAACATATATAAATTCCGATTTATACACATGGGTATAATATGCCTGTTGTTTTTATCTTGTACTCCTAATCCTGTTGAAGAAGCCAAAATAGAAATGCAGAAAGAATATCATGCCTATTTTGACAATACAATCAACATGATAGAACAATACAATTGGGTACAGTCTATCGATCTTCATGATTATTGGTATCCTGAAGGAACTACCACCATCGAAGCAGCTAATGATTTAGAAACGGTAATACAAGGATGCAGACGCCTATCTAAAAAAATTTCCACCATTGATGTAGATGATGAATGGGTTATTTCCGCAAAACAGGAATTACAACAAGTACTAAATGAAAAAATACAAAAAGCAGTTTCCATCACTCATAATCCTTTTTATGGTCTTGCAGGTGCTTTCATTGGGCTATTTGCCAACAGCGAAGCAACAAAAGAAGAAGCTAAGATACCAGAAGAAATTATTAATGCCTTGAATAACCTACAAAACAGTCTACAATCAAAAATGGACATAAGTGATGACATTGTACGTATGCGAGACAACATCATTAGTAATAAAGAACTGAATAAAAAACAATTTACTGAAATCAACAATGCTATCTTAGCAATGGCACGTGATAGTTTTTTAAACCATTTTCAAGGTTGGAAAGGAGTTGAATCTTACTTCGACAATAAGACAAACAACCTCAAAGACAGCACTTATATCAATAATATGTACCTATTCTTTTATGCACCGACAGAAGCTATAAAAAAATTAAAAAAACACCATTTATATGATGAACAGACAACTCAAATGTATACTGGTTTCTATGCTGAAGCTGACGCCTATTGTGAACCGGTAGATAAAGCAACGGATGATATTACCAGCATATATAAAGGAAAAGGTTTTATTATTGACTATTATTCAAATGCATTAGATGGAGAAGGGGAACTATATTGGAATATTTATTCTTATCAGGAAAAAAACGGAGATTTAACATTAACGCTCAAAAAGACTTTTCTTTACGATAAGAACAACAATTCCGTATCTATAAAAACGCCCAATAAAGAATATATAGGCAGTGAATATATTTATAAATCACTTTCTTGTGGGGAAAATTCTTACGCAGGAATACACACATCTAAAAAGGGAGAAAAATATGCAATAGTCTGGGTCAGGGATGATAAATTAGATGAATACTTCCTCAAAGATTTATTCTTATGTAAAGGAGTTATAGCTTATCTTACGTCAGATGAATGGCGGGATAAATAATATTAAATAGCAATTCTTATTTATCTATATTATATAATGACCAATATATTTTATAAAACCATTAAAAGTATGAAATCAATGAAGAATTTATTTGTAATTGGATTAACTTTCGTAATTTATGCCGGATTTACGGCTTGTGATAATGATGATGATAAGCAAGAGGTAACATTGCCAACAATATTCGAAGGTAAAAGAATCACTCAATGCGAATCTACAGCCAACGGTTATACAGAAAGAAATGCGTATAACTACAGTAATGGAAAACTCATCTCTTATAGTGAGTATGAGATTAGTAACAAAGAAACTTTTGAAGATAAATATACCATTGATTATGAAAATAATCAAGTTCGAATTTCATGGAAAGACGGCAATGACAGTGAAATTTGCACATACTCCTTAAATGAAAACGGCTTTGCAACCTCTGCAATATTAGTCACTAAAGAAGATGAGGATGTATGGAATACACATTATACTTTCGAATATGACGCAAATGGTTATCTAATCAAAATTACGGAAGGAAACGATGGAGAAGAACCGGAAATAATAGAAATAGAGCGAAATGACGGTGACGTACTATCATTCAGTTACGATGACAGTCAATATACATATACCTATACTTCAAATATAAACAAAGGCGGAATTCTTCCGGTTGATAACGGCTGGCTTGATATGGAAGCAGAACTTCATATTGCATATTATGCAGGAATCTTGGGTAAACCCACAAAACACCTGATTGCATCACAAAAAAATAAATTCGGCTACAGTAGCTATGAAGAAACCTATGAATATAGGTTAGACGCCGACGAGTATGTGAAAACCTGTACAATAACAGACAACAAAGGTGATGTTTCTTCCTATAATTATACATTTGAATAAATTTTCCACTCTATAAATATATAATGCAGTGATACGAACTTCTCATACAAAAAGTTCATAACACTGCATTATTCATTCTCCAAAAAGCAAATCAAAAAACAGGCTAGAGTATCTTGAATATGAAACATTCCAATACTATCAAAACACTCTCATGAAATAAGTTGTCTGCCCTTATCCGTAAGTCTCAACTTCTGATTTCGATTATTTGGAACATCTGGAATAGTCAATTCCAAATATCCCTGTTCAATGAGAGGATTAATATGAATCTTAAAATTCTTCGAATGATAGATGACGCCTAGATGCTCCAGAATTTCTCTTCGTGATTTTGGCTCACGACAGAATTTTAGCACCTTCATCATATTGGAATTCACACCTTCTCTGACACCTTCTCTGACACCTTCTCTGACACCTTCTCTGACACCTTCTCTATCGTTAGTTAAATAAAAAGTAACAATTGACGTACTAATATCACTTGCTATAGTCATTTCATTACCTGTCAGATTCTTCCAATTACGCATAGTATCTATGCCATATCCCACTGTCTCAGCAAGATGCACAAGACGGAAAAATTTTGCTATAATCGGATTACGAGGATTGGAATAAAGTTGTTTTCCCAATTGTTCTACAGGAATCGGATAAGAACCTGCATTAAAGAACTCCACCCTATTAATATAAATACGAATACAAGAATGAATAGTACTGAAAGGATCAAAGTGCATAAGCATATTAACTAACGCTTCCCTAAGCACCTTAAATTGAGAATCATCTTCCACATTGAAACCATCTCTATTCATTTTAAACGGCGTATCAACAATTAACCTTATCCGCTTTATCAATACCATATAATATTCCCACAAGTTATCTTGCTCCGGAATACGATATGTATATCTAACTTTGGCTTCTGATATATTATTACCGGGTATTTCTATCAAGTCCATCCAAAAAGTCGGTACATATTCTCTTACTCGCTCATACTTACCGAACATAATCAAACTTCCATAATTTATCTGACCGCGACTGTCACTTATGCCAAGTTTTTCACAAAACTCAGCATCGTCCTGCGACAATAAATTTGGTTGATCTCCCAACAATTTCATATAATTTCTGTAACTATGAAGTGAATCTGTATTCAGCATAAAAATGTTTGTATCGGGTATAGTCTGATCGGATTTTACTCCAAATGCCTGATTTCGAAACATCGCTGTGATCTCGTTGTTATTTGCTCGTTGGTCACCACTGCCAAAACGTATAAACGTGTTTTGAGGATTGTTAAAATAGATGGGCTTTTGCGGAGATGACGCTATATGGAATGCCAGCACCTTCCGTCCGTCAATATGATAAAGTTTGCTCTTGACATCAACAATAACATTAAACTTCTGAGAGCGGATAGTACCTAGAAAATCTTGTTCCAACTTCTCTGCATTATCTACCCCCGATACCTCAAACTTTTTGCCGTTTTGTTTCACTCCGAGCACAATCCATCCACCTGATGTGTTTGCAAAAGCACTAACAGTTTCCCATACACTTTTTGGTAATTCACTTTTAGCTTCTTTTGCTTCAAAGTCATCCCATTCAATGTCACTTAATCTATTTAGAAGTTCTTCTTTGGTCATATTACTTTGTTTGAATGCAAAGATACGAACAATAAATTCATCCCCAACCTCATACAGGCAAAGAATACTATACTTCTAATCATTTTTCCAACCACCGCCTAAAGCCTTATAAAGTTGCACAACAGTAATCAACTCGTCACGGATAGCATTACTCAACCCAATCTGTGCATCAAAATATCCACGTTGGGCATCCAATACGTCCAGATAATTAATAACTCCATTGATGTATTGCAGTTGTGCCAGGTCCATGTAGCTCTTGGCCGAACGTTCCAAATTGGCACGAAGTTCATACACTTCCTTGATCTTGTTGAAATTGACAATTGCATTACGTGTTTCCTTGAAAGCTTCCAGTACGGCTTTTTCATAACTATGTACTTCAGCCTCATAAGCTGCCTTTTTGGCTTTTAATGCCGCACGGTTCTTTCCCCAGCCAAAGATCGGAGTCAGCAAAGCTCCTTCCATCACTGCATAGGGAGATTTCAAGAGTTCCGACAAAGAGGTGCTTTCACTACCGAAACCACCTGTCAGGGCAAGACGCGGGAACATATTTGTATAAGCCACTCCCACTTTCGCATTGGCAGCAATCAATTTCTGCTCTGCCTGACGAATGTCGGGACGGCGTTCCAATAATGTAGACGGCAACCCAACAGGAAGTGTTTCCGGAGAGTTAAACTCCTGAAGCAAACGGGAACGGGCTATCTTATTAGGATATTCACCCGCAAGATAAGCAATATCGTTCTCTTTCAGGGAGATTTTACGTTCCAAGTCAGGAACCAGAGTGGCCGTACGTGCCAACTCCACTTGTGCCTGTCGATAGGAAGTCTCGGAAGTCAATCCACCGGCAAACCGGATACGCGCCAGGCGCACCCCTTCTTCACGGGCTTTCAATGTCTGTTTGACAATATCAAGCTCTGTATCCAAAGCTACCAGTTCATAGTAAGCCTGCGCCACTTCAGCCACAATCGTCATCTGCAATGCACGTTGCGCCTCAATAGATTGCAGATACTCGGCAATGCTGGCCGAACGTGCCCAACGTAGATTTCCCCACAGATCGAGTTCCCATGAAACAAGAAATTGTGCTTCAAAGGTATCTGATCTCTTGAAAGCGTCTCCTCCATGATTCTCAAGTTCGCGTTCCCCTGTCACTTTTCCTTTAATATCCGGAAGCAATGCCGCCGTAGAAATTCGTTTCTGTGCAGCCATTTCTTTCACACGGGCAGCAGCAATCAGCATATCTTTATTATGATCCAATGCACGCTCTATCAGACTTCTCAATGTAGCATCTGTATAAATATCCCTCCAGTCCTGGTCACCGAAGCTAACCGAATCCTGTGATCTTTCCAAGCTGTCGGGTAAATGAAGATCAGGACGGACATAGCTTTTCCCTACCTTGCAGGAAGTCAGTACTCCGGCAAGTAACAGGATAGCAATATATAGTTTCTTTCGTTTCATTATTTCTTATGTTTTAAGATTTTCGACTTTGTTTTATACACCATCACAAAGAAGAACGGCACAAGAATGATACCAAATACGATGGCAAATATCATTCCGAAAAATACACCTGTACCGATTGCCTGCCGGCTTGCCGAACCCGGACCACTTGCCAGTACCATCGGAAGCATACCGAGCACAAAGGCAAGAGAGGTCATCAGAATCGGACGGAAACGCAATTTGGCTGCGTATATGGCCGATTGCACCAAGTCTTCACCTTTATCTACCTGCACCTTTGCGAACTCTACAATCAAAATCGCATTCTTAGCGGCAAGTCCGACCAACATAACCAAGCTAATCTGGAAATAAACATCGTTTTCCAATCCGCAAACCCAGACTCCCAAATAGGCTCCCAAAGCAGCCACAGGTAAAGAAAGCAATACGGCAATAGGCACTGTCCAACTTTCGTATTGTGCGGCAAGGAAAAGGAAAACGAACAAGAATACCAGTGCCATCACCATACCTGTCTGACCTCCCGCCTGCTTCTCCTGATAGGAAAGACCGCTCCATTCCAGACCGATATTATCGGGGAGATGATCTTTGGCAATCTGTTCCATGATCTCCATCGCCTGTCCGGAACTATATCCTTGCGCAGCTGCTCCACGAATAACGGCCGTAGTAAACATATTGAAACGTTTGATACTTCCCGGTCCTGTGGTATATGATGCATTTCCCAGAGAAGTCAATGGTACCATCGCTCCATTGGAGGCTTTCACAAAAAACAAATTAATATTGTCTTTGTGTTCGCGATAAGGAGCTTCTGCCTGAATATAAACCTTATATATACGGTTGAACATATTAAAGTCGTTCACATAAACCGAACCGGTATAAGCCTTCATGGTAGAAAACACATCAGCCAAAGGTACACCCAGCATCTTCACTTTGTCTCGATCCACATCAAAATAGAGTTGTGGGATTTCCGACTGCAAAGAAGATGATAAGCCGGCCAGCTCTTTACGTTTGGATGCATAGTACATTAATGTATCTGCTGCGTCTACCAAATTATCAAAAGTGGCTTCTCCGCGAGCTTCCAGCTGCATCTCAAAACCTCCCGAACTACCCAGTCCCGGAATCACCGGAGGGGTGGACAGATAGACTTTACATTCCGGATATTCCTGAAGATGTTTTTCCACCGTATGCATAATCTTCTCAATAGTAGTACTCTTCCGTTCTTCCCAAGGTTTCAGGATCACCGTCAGTTCAGCACGTCCCTGGTTACTTCCGACACGCGGACTACTTCCCGTTACATTCTGTATATATTCGATATATGGATTCTTCTCCAAATAAGCAATGGCACGTTCTGTTACGATACGGGTACGTTCCAAAGTAGCTCCTTCCGGCAGTTCCAATTCAATTTTGAAATATCCCTGGTCTTCTACAGGCAAGAAACTGGTCGGAATAATACGGTGAATCAGCATAATAGCGATCAATACCATACCAAAAGCACTTAAAACCCGGCGAGGATGCTTGATCGTACGAGTCACGGCAGCCACATATTTATTGCTACCGATGCCCAGCCATTCATTAATCTTCCGGAAAACGATATTCTTTTTCTTTCCGTTATCCGGCTTCAGAATCAATGAACACATCACCGGGCTCAATGTCAGAGCCACTACCGTAGAAATAAGTACGGACACCACAATCGTCACCGTAAACTGGCGATACAACTGCCCTGTAATCCCACTTAAAAAACTAACCGGAACGAACACTGCCGCCAATACCAGTGATGTGGCAATCAAAGCACTAGCAAGTCCGTTCATCGCTTTCTTCGTTGCTTCGTATGGGCTTAGATGTTCCGTTTCCATGATATGTTCTACGCCTTCCACCACCACAATCGCATCATCCACCACAATACCGATGGCAAGAATCAATCCGAGTAATGTCAGTATATTCAGCGAGAAACCGAAAATCAACATGAATCCGAAAGTACCGATCAATGAAATAGGCACCGCTACTACCGGAATCAACGTTGCACGCCAGCTCTGCAAGGATAGATAAACCACCAATACAACTAATACCAACGCTTCAAACAACGTCTTATATACTTCATGAATAGATTCGGAAATATAAGTCGTCATATCGAACGGAATCTCATAGCTCAATCCTTCCGGAAAATTCTTGCTAATCTCATCCATAGCCTCTTTTACCCTCTCGGCTACTTCCATCGCATTTGCTCCCGGCAACATATAAATACCAAGCACAGCAGCATTCTCGCCGTTGATACCACTTTCCGTGTTATAAGAAGAAGCCTCCAACGATACACGCGCCACGTCTTTCAACCTGATAATAGATCCGTTGGCATTGGCACGCACTACAATATCTTCAAACTGCCCTACGGTAGACAAACGTCCTTGAGTCGTAATAGGAATGGTAATATCCAGTCCCTGCACCGGTTGTTGTCCCAATACACCGGCCGCTGATTCACGGTTCTGATCCTTCAATGCATTCTGTAAATCCTGTACGGTCAGCCCAAAGTTTGCCAACTTATCGGGTTGCGCCCATATCTGCATCGCATAATAGCGGCTACCTATATTAGATACACGTCCAACCCCAGGAATACGGCGAATTACATCGAGCACGTTGATAGTAGCAAAGTTACTCAAATAAATTTCGTCGAACTTCGGATCAGTAGAAGTCAAACAAAGCGTCATCAACTGACTGGGAGCCTGTTTTTCTACTGAAATACCATTCTGAATGACTTCCGCCGGCAAACGGGATTCCGCTAATTTCACACGGTTTTGAATCTCAACGGCTGCCAAATCCGGATCAGCAGATACATCAAAAGTGACCGTTGCCGAAAAACCTCCGGAGTTAGAACTGTTTGATTCCATATAAAGCATACCCGGCGTACCATTGATTTCCTGCTCAATCGGAGTGGCTACTGCCTGCGACACGGTAAGTGCGCTGGCACCCGGATAGGATGCGCTGATCTTCACCACCGGAGGGGTAATCTGCGGATATTGATCCACCGGAAGCATCGTCAGACCAATAATGCCGACAATCACAATCACGATGGAGATTACGGCCGAGAAGACCGGCCTATCTATAAAAAAAGTAACTTTCATCGTTTATTCTCCTTTCGCGTTATCCTTCGTTCCGGTAGTGTTTTCTTTTACTCCGGTCACTTCATTTTTTGTCGTAGTTATACTGTCCCCAGCTTCGGCTTCCGGATCACTGACCCGTACTTTCATGCCCGGAGTCAACTTATGGAACCCTTCTACAACCACCATTTCTCCTTCTGCCAGTCCTCTTTCTACCACCACATTATTCCCGACTTCCGGTCCTAATTCGATAAAACGTTTCTCTACCGCATTATCTTTGCGCATGGTATAAATATATGCTCCACCCTTTTCGATGGTAACGGCTTTCATCGGAACAACAAGTGCACCTTCACGAACATCCAGCAACAACTTTACCTTTGTAAATTGTCCCGGCAACAATACTTGTTTCGGATTCGGCATTTCTGCACGTACAGAGAAAGTTCCGGTTTGAGGATCGACTTGCGGTTCGGCAAAATCCACATATCCTTTAAATGGATAGACGGTATTATCCGCCAATGTAATGGTAATATTCGGCTGCCAGGAACGGGTGGAATCCTGCTGTCCCAAATTAATGTTTCTTTCTTTACTCTTCAAATAATCGAGTGCTGTCATACTGAAATCCACCAATACTGTATCACTCTTCACAATGGTAGCAAGCAATGATTTTCCTCCGGGGCCGACTAACGTACCCAAGTCCACATTTCTTTCACTAATGTGTCCCGATAAGGGCGAACGAACAATGGTATAACCCAATTCCAGTTCAGCCTGTGCCAAATCCGCCTCGCTCATGGCTACCGTTGCCTCGGCACTTTCATAAGCGGCTTCCGCATTATCCAAGTCCAACTGGCTTGCAGCGTTCTGTTCAAACAACGGACGGATACGTTTTAAATCACGTTCCGCTTTCAAAGCCTGCGCTTCGTCTTTTTTCAATTGCGCTCTGGCTTTATCTGCTTTGGCACGATACTGGTCCTGGTTGATTACAAACAAAACCTGATTCTTATTGACATATGTCCCTTCGGCAAAAAGCATATTTTCCAGATAACCTTCCACACGGGCACGTACTTCGACGAACTGTTGGGCACGAATACGCCCCACATATTCCCCGTATATCTCTACGTCGTCTTTCACTACCGGTTCAACAATGACTGTCGGCATTTCCGGCGCAGCCTTCTGAGGTCGGGTCAGTATCCAATACACACCCAACACAACTACCATACACATAATAGCAGCAATGGTTCTCTTTCTCCTCAGTTTCAACTCATGTTTCGAAAAGAATAATCTCATATCGAATCTTATTATTTAATTTAACTTATGTTTGTTCTATATCCTTATTTACAACTCATATACCAAAAATGCGTTACCTGCATTATTTGCTTAAAATCAAAGCATTAGATATTTCTTCGTTTTGCAGAAAGTGTGGAAATTCACTGTATGGTGTAGAAAAAATCCACATTTCCGACTTTTGGAACATTTTTTTTAGTTCCCATTTCAACAACTAAACAAATTATGCTCTACATTTGTATTATATTAAACATCAACACTAGACCACATCCTAATGAAAAAACAAATCTTTTCAACATTAGTTTTATCAATTGGCATCTTATTGCCTTTTTCTTTGCATTCTCAAGAGCAAAGGAAAAAGGTAGGTGTCGTTCTAAGCGGCGGCGGTGCCAAAGGAATGGCACACATCAAAGCACTGAAAGTAATTGAGGAAGCCGAAATCCCTATCGACTACATAGCCGGTACCAGTATGGGAGCTATCGTAGGTGGCCTTTATGCCATCGGTTATACTACGGAACAATTGGACAGCATGGTACGGAAACAAGATTGGACATTCCTGTTGAGCGACCGTATCAAACGAAGTGCCATGTCATTGACTGATCGTGAACGGTCTGAAAAATATACAGTCTCTATCCCTTTCACCAAAACTCCCAAAGATGCTGCTACCGGAGGACTCATGAAAGGGCAAAATCTGGCCAACCTATTTTCAGATCTCACTGTGGGGTATCATGACTCCATCAACTTCAATAAACTTCCCATTCCTTTTGCTTGTGTGGCAGCCAATGTTGTCAATGGAGAACAAATTGTATTCCATGACGGAATACTCTCAACCGCTATGCGTGCCAGTATGGCTATTCCGGGTGTATTTACTCCGGTACGGCAAGACAGCATGGTATTAGTGGACGGCGGCATTGTAAACAACTATCCGGCAGATGTTGTGAAAGCCATGGGAGCCGATATTATTATCGGAGTAGACGTGCAGAATGCTTTGAAGAAGGCTGACAAACTCAACAGCGTCCCCGATATTCTGGGACAGATTGTAGACATCACCTGCCAGTCTAACCACGAAAAGAATGTAGACCTCACAGACACTTATATCCGTGTCAATGTGGAGGGATATTCATCCGCCAGTTTTACCCCGGCTGCCATCGACACTCTGATGCGAAGAGGCGAAGAAGCGGCTAAAGAACAATGGAATTCGTTGCTTGCCTTGAAAAAGAAGATAGGAATAGCCGAAGATTATACTCCGAAGCAACATGGCCCTTATTCTTCTCTTTCCAATGCACGCACAGTTTATGTGACGGACATCTCATTTTCCGGTGTAGAGGTGGATGATAAAAAATGGCTGATGAAGAAATGTAATCTGAAAGAAAACAGTGACATTACCACTCAACAAATAGAACAGGCCTTGTATCAATTACGTGGCAGCCAATCCTATTCCAGTGCCAGTTATACGTTGAAAGAGACACCTGAAGGTTATCACCTCAACTTCCTGTTACAGGAAAAATATGAAAGAAGAATCAACCTGGGTATACGTTTCGATTCGGAAGAGATCGCATCTTTGTTGGTCAATGCAACAGCAGACCTCAAAACTCGTATTCCTTCCCGCCTGGCTCTTACCGGTCGGTTGGGTAAACGATATGCTGCCCGCATAGACTATACGCTGGAACCAATGCAACAGCGTAATTTCAACTTCTCGTATATGTTCCAATACAATGATATCAATATTTACGAGGAAGGCGACCGTGCCTATAATACAACTTACAAATATCATCTGGCCGAATTCGGCTTCTCTGATGTATGGTACAAGAATTTCCGTTTCGGACTCGGTCTTCGTTTTGAATATTACAAATACAAGGATTTCCTGTTTAAGAAACCTGAAATCTCCGACCTGAAAGTAGAATCGGAACATTTCCTAAGTTATTTTGCCCAAGTGCAATATAATACATACGATAAAGGACGTTTCCCTTCTAAAGGAAGTGACTTCAGAGCCGCCTATTCACTCTATACGGATAATACGGCACAATACAACGAACACGCTCCATTTTCAGCACTGAATGCTTCGTGGGCAAGCGTCATTCCTGTAACCCGCCGTTTTGCAGTCATTCCTTCCATTTACGGACGTATCCTGATCGGAAGGGATTTTCCTTATCCGCTACAAAATGCCATTGGTGGTGAAGTCCCCGGTTTCTATATTCCTCAACAATTACCTTTTGCCGGGGTTACCAATCTGGAATTAATGGACAACACCGTTATGATCGCCTCTATTAAATTCAGGCAACGTATGGGAGCCATTCATTATCTCACGTTGACAGGCAACTACGGACTAACGGATAGTAATTTCTTCGATATATTGAAAGGCAAACAATTATTCGGTATCAGTGCCGGCTATGGAATGGATAGTATCTTCGGACCATTGGAAATATCATTAGGATATTCCAATCAGACGGATAAAGGAAGCTGCTTTGTGAATTTAGGATATTATTTCTAATTACCCAGACAATATCGGTCAAGCTAAAAAGAGAAGTAAAAGAAAAACCGTCACTCACGTGAAAGTTATTCTTTTACTTCTCTATAACTTAATGAACAAACTTAATAATTAACCTTATGACTTAAATGTCTTCAGTGTACATCATAGACATACAATTATCTTATTATTCCCTTTAGATTTTAAAGGGTGTCATTTTCAGATATACCCGATAATCTTTAATCATGCCTGTCTTACCGGCTTCTGCTCTCGGCAAATATGAAAATCCGGTTACTACCTTATCTTCACCGAGATTAATCACAATCTGATGCGGGAATTTATGTTTGGCAGCCGAAGAATAGCTTGTGTGCCAAAAGGTAGATTCCTGCAAGTCGAACACATTCGTTGCAATATTATTCGCTTCTTCCGTTTCCTCACTATCTGCATAAACAACTTTCCAATGTTGGCGTGACAAGGGCTTGCCATCAGCTCCCAGTAACTCCAATTCCGCAATGGCTGCAAAATCTTTCCCATCATGTGCATTCAATGCTTCCAGACAGAAGAAACGTGTTTCCACCTCTTTTCCAAACTTCACATGTTGCCAACCATTACCCGCCTTGAAAGAACCTTTATAAACGGGCGTTTCTCCGCTCAAGTCCAAGTTCTCACCTACTTTACGATGTGCATAGGCAGCACCATGAACGCGTAAATTATCGAGAATAGGTTGTTGCAAGCCTGCCGTTTCCGGTTGTACAGGTCCAGCCATATCCAATATAATCACTTCGTTCTCACCTTTCTTCAACCAACATCCCGGCACATATAAGGTTTGTTGTGGTCCTATTTCCCAGTAACGTCCAATAGCATAACCATTCACCCAGACCATCCCTTTACTCCAGTTAGTCATATCCAGGAAAGTATCACCGGTTTTATCCAGTGTAAATGTTCCACGATAATATGCAGGGTCTTTTTTCGGATTATCTTGTTTCACAAATTTCTTATTCTTTGCAAAAGCATAATCAACCGGGATATTATAAACTTTCCAATTCTTCAATGAAGTAGCAGCACCGTCCGATTGAATTTCCACCTTTTCAGTAATACCTTTCCAATCATAAATACCTTTACCGAAATTCATACGGCCCATCGCTTCTACTAGAATATCCAATTGGGCTCCTTCTTTCACAGGTGGAAGAATAACAGTCCCTTCCCCTTTCAAACGACTTAACGTCGCCAATTTCTTGCCATCAAGGAAAACCTGTGCCCAGTCATGAGCCTCTGTAATTGTCAGAACTTGCTCTTCGTTAGATGCCGGAAGTGTAGTTCGATATAGAATACTTCCCCAACCCTGATCAAACGCTTCCATTGACTGAATATTTTCACTGATTTTTGGCTCCGGCAGATTATCAAACAGTATCGCCACTTCATCTAACTTAAATGAAGGAACAGTAATCGTTGGAATAGAATCCGGGATTTCCGGCAACGATTCGCCTTCAGGTAAATAGTTACTTAACAATTTACGTACTTCAAAATATTTGGGAGTGACTTTTCCTGATTCATTGATAGGTGCATCATAATCATAAGACGTACATGTCGGAGAGAAGTTCGGGAAGTTTGCTCCTCCCCAATGTTCGAAACTAGTACCTCCATGAGTCATATATAAACTAAATGAAATATTACGATCGAGCATATCTTTCATTCCTTTTACCAAATCCTCCGCACTGCGTGTTTCATGCTTCGCTCCCCAATGATCGAACCATCCGGACCAGAACTCACTACACATCAATGGAGTATCAGGACGAAGCTCTTTCAAACGTTCAAACTGCTGATCTATATTGGCTCCCGTACCAAAATTGACAGTCCAAAGAAGATCATCCAAAGCATTGTTCTCAAAATTAGAATTCCAGTCACACTGGAATAAAGGTACCCCTGTGAATCCCGCTTGCTTCACAAGATCACGGATAGCAGAAATATAAGGCTTGTCAATACCAAATGAGCCATATTCATTTTCTACTTGTACCATAATTATATTCCCACCTTTACTAATCTGAAGATCAGCAAGTTGTTTACCAACTTCATTCATAAACAGTTTCACACGTTCCATATAATACGGATCCTGTTCACGGAGCTTAATATCTTTCTTTTTCAGTAACCACCAAGGCAATCCGCCCATCTCCCACTCTGCACACACATAAGGACCAGGACGCACAATGACGTACATACCATTCTCCTGTGCAAGACGACAAAATGCTGCAATATCCTTTTGCCCGGTAAAATCATATTTTCCTTCTTCCGGTTCATGGAAGTTCCAGAAAACATAAAGGCAAATGGTATTCATACCCAACGCCTTAGACATTTTAATACGATGTTCCCAATATTCTTTTGGAATACGAGGATAATGAATCTCTGCCGCTTTTACGACAAACGGCTCTCCATTAAGTAAGAAAGTCTTGTCACCCACCTCAAATGTTCCCTTTGAAGATTGAGTACAGGAAGTGCTGAATACAGTCACTAACAAAATAAGCAAATACAATAAAGGTCTTTTCATTTTCAATCTATTCTATTGTTTTCATGATACATTAATCTCTTTAGAAATTCACCACCGGTTAATGTTTCCATTAAAACCGATAGCGAATTTGAAAACTAATCCCATTTAATTACCCCAAAAAACTAAAACTATTACCTATTGAAAACTAAAAAATAAACACACATATCAATTAATCAAATCTGAATCTGTTACTTTACAAATCAGTATAAAATTCTCGATACTATATTCTATGAAATTACAATTGCAAAGATGGAACATTATTTGAGAACAAAGGTCTTCAAATCAGTCAAAACAGTATAAATATCATTCAATATAACGTAAGAAACTGTCTTTGAGCGATAATACACCATTCAATAATAAAAATCCTGCCAATACCTTTTACAGTACCGACAGGATCAGCATTCATAGAGAGGGTTAGCTAGTTCTTATTTATTAGACATATTATTTTATCAGCCTAAACCAATTCTACTTAATATAAAAGGAAATAACCAAAGAAACAGAGATGAAACAATAGCTTAAAAAATTTCAATGACAATGGTAGCCGGTATAATATACCAGAACTGGGTAAAGCTTTCTCCTATAAGAATACCACTCCAAACAAAATCCAATAATACAGAATTCATATTCGTCTATTTTTTATTATAAGCTATTCTTGTGCAACACAACTTTTATTTTCCCGGCCTTCCTCTTCCTTACCCTCACCTCCTTCGTCTTCATACCTGAAAGACTAACCTCCAAAACAGGTCTTTTTCCTGATACTTGAAGCATGAATCGACCATTCAGGTCAGAATATGTCTTATGGTTAGCTCCTCTTTCAATAATTTCCGCACCTATATTCGGATGACCGTATTTGTCTACAACAGTACCTTTTACAGTGACAGCCTTTACCTTTTTAATGACAACTCCTCCCGCCACGACAGTACATCTTCTGACAACCCGATTTCCCATAACTTCCACTTGTGGAAGCATATTAGAGTCATTTTTCAAACGATCCTCCCCCACTTGCTGCCCATTCAATGATGTAGCCCCCATTGCAGACATTCCAAGCGAAACACCCACTATTTTAATAACCAGTCCCATCCTCCGACGGAAAAGAAGTTGCTGTTCCAGATAATGCACTTCAGCCTCACACTTTGGACATGTACCTAAACAATCTCCCCGATATTTACATTCGGATGTAATGAGTTCGATATCATTAGCTTCCGCTATCTGTCTCCGAATTTCTTTCAATATTCGGCATTTTTGCTTACCTTCTTTCATCACTATATTTATTTAAATAGGTTATTCTCTTGCCATATATCTATCTTTTCAAAGAATCAATCAATTTGCAAATGCAAGATAAGAAGAAAAAAAGAAGAAATAAGAGATAGGTGTACCCAAAAAGTTTACATTTTTTCCTCATCCCAAGAATCCGAATAATATTGAAAGAAATTATAATGAAGAATACTGGATATTTTGAGAAGTAAGAGCGTATTTATACCCGGCTTTGAGAAAATTTTATAAACATTGCTTCGCGAGCAACACAGCTGCTCTGCAAACCAGACAATAGACCGCCCTTGACGATATAATTCCTGTTGTATCAATTGTCCTATGTGTACTGCTTCTTGTTCCATTCGTGGTATAAAAGAAAGTTATGGAAAGAGCAAAACTCTTTCACATAACTTCTACCAATAATTAATTCCTTAAACAATCTTTTCTATTTAAACACACATCTATTTATCCTGCGGAATAATCAAGAAGCTGAATCCACAAGCTCCTCCACCACCGTTTTCCAATCGAACCAGAACACGATTCCATCCTTGCCTGAATTCAAAAGGAGCAATATGCTCGTCAATATTATACCAACTGGTACCATAATCACGCCACACATCTTTACCATTGATCCATACCCGTCCACTATCATCCGTACCGATAGCTACCAACATCGTAGTAGCCTCATCAAAATAAAGCTCCGTATAAGCATAATAGGTTGAATTTCCGGTAGTAACAGGTACCGTATTGTGCATGGACTCACTTTGCATAAATTTCCAACGCAATGTTCCATCCAAATGCACCTCTTCTCCAATCACTTTAATCGGGTCGGAATCCGTTTCCATAATTCCCGTCCCCACCTGTCCATCCGTATATACAGCATCAAAATCCACAGAAATTTCAGGTGGATGCACAATCGAAAAATCTTCCCGTCCATAACTATCCCATGGACCAATCATATACCAGGTGTTGATATACAACCACCCTTTGCGTTCTGCATTCTTAGAAAAACGACGTCCGGGTAAAGCTTGTGCTTTCACCATTGCCTGATTCAAACGTGAGCCTGCATAATGATTCATCGGTCGCTTGTTCCCATTCCCCTGGGCTGCTTCACCCATGCCACCATTACCGCTTCCATCTCCATTGCCTCCGCCTTCGCTTCCACCAGGCTGACCATTACCTTCACCGGCACCTCCACCAGGTTTTCCTACCTGCTTCACTACTCCGAAAAGATTTTCCAGACGTGATTGAGCAAGTCCGGCCTGCCGTGTCGCTTGTCCCAACAATCCACGATAGTTATTCAAATCAGCCGTACTTTTTATACTCAAACCGGCACTGGCATTACTGCCATCCGAAGTCCCCCATTCTCCACCCTTTGCCTGCATCCGAATCAATTCGTCAAAACTTGGCATACGGGAAGCACCCGCCTTTAATGAATTATACACTTCAGGAAATGAAAGTCCTCTCGAAAGAGCTTGTTTGGCAGCATTAGTCGCCAAATGATTCTGTTGTATTTCAGCTTCATATTCACGCAAAAGAGCATACATATCCTCTACAGATGCATTCGCCGGAGGATTACCAGTTTGCGGTATATTTCTTGCTTTTGATGTATCATTAGCATCGGCAGGAGCTGAACGCGGCAACTGGCGTGTTTCCACCTTAGTCAACAACTCATCTTTCCGTTCCCTCATCTTCTTGGCCATTTCCTGAAACTTACGAAGCTGATCCTCCAAATTCTTTTTAACCAACACTTCCGACTGTTTAACCAGTTGCTCGGAATAGTTGGCAGGAAGCACCCTTTGCGACTGCTCCTTCTTTATTTTTTCACTGACGCTTTTCGGAGACTTTTGTTTTTTCGCCTGCAAATCAATAGCTCCCTGATCCGGCGACGGCATCATCCATATAAACAAAGCTCCTCCCACGAAACAGGCCAGTGCAATAATCCATGACAGGATAACCGTCAGACGGCTACTCCCTGTTGTAGTTTTCGTCATAAGTCCGTATTCCTATATTCGTTAAATTATAAAACTGACAAGCATCCATCACTTCCACAAAACGGCCGAACGGAGTATGCTTATCCATATCGATGCGGATACGCCGGCCCGGATCAGAGATACAAGTCTCCCGCAATTGTTCCATCATAAAATTGGTTGAACAAGGTTGTCCGTCCCAATAAAAGTTACCTTCAGCATCCAGTCCCACAATAGCCTGTTTGTCATCCGGTTTCAATTTAACCGCAGACTCCGAAGTAGGTAAATCCACCGGAATATCCCTGTTTTTCACCTTTGTCATTGTCGATACAAGGAAAAAGATCAATAGCAGAAACACACAGTCGATCAAAGGCGACATAGACACTTCCGGTTCATCTTCATTATTAAACAACGATAGTCTCATAGGCCTAAATATGGTTTACTTCCCAAGCGGACACGTGTACGCGTGAACCCTTGTATTTGACATTGATCGAATATCTCTATCACCGTACTTACCGGAACAGTCCGATAAGCTGCCACATCAATCGCAATTTCCGTCCCCTCACTATTACGAAGTTCAGTCAGAAAAGCATGTAAGTCCGAAATCGGTATATAGTGGCTCTCTCCCGAATAAGCATCGTGCCCCACTACCTGATACACATTCTTATCCTCATCTACCGCAATGATAACAGCCTCTTCTCCCGCACGTGTAGTAGAAAGGCTGGACGTCATCGAAGGAAGCGACAATGGGATTTGCATTTCCCATTTCTTCATCATGGTAGTCACGAGGAAGAAGATCAATAGCAAAAAGACACAGTCTATCAAAGGAGACATCTGCACCTCTACCTTATCTTCATCATCATAATTTAATCTCATGGCTGTACTTCTCTTATTTAGATACGTCTGTCCCCTTTGAGTTATCTTCCTCCAGATAAAGAGTAGTTATTACATTTTCTACTTCCACCTCTACCAAAGAAGCCATTCTCATAATACGGTTTTTAATGATAAAATACAAAGCAATGGCAGGAGCGGCGATGATCAAACCGGCGGCAGTTGTAATCAGAGCTTTTGAGATTGAATCGGACAAAATGGAAGCCCCGCCTTCATCCCCATATAATGCTACCAACCCGAATGCTTCAATCATACCGACAACCGTACCCAAAAGACCGATCAGCGGAGCAAGCGAAGCAATGACCGAAAGTGGATAGATACGTGCGAGATGAGTACGAATATCACGAGCAGCCATGTCTCCGGCTGTCTGACTGACAGCTTCTCTTCCAGCCTTTATATGTTCAAGAATGAAACGTAAAGAATTAGCCAATGTAGAGGGATATTTGTCACATGCTGCCAAAGCCCCTTTCAGGTCACCCTTAGCCAGACATTCATTCACACTCTCACGAAGGGGTTTCGGAGCCAGGCGACCTTCACGAGAAGTTATCAATCGTTGTATCGCAATGACCAAAGCGATTAGTCCCAGCAAATACAGTGGATACATCATTGAACCACCCGCCTTGATTTGTGCAGCCCAGTCTATCTGTACTCCTTCTGGCTGTTCATTCTTGTCTGTAGCCGCTTCTTCATATACCAACTGTTCTTCATCCTCATTTACAGGAACCGGAGTTGCTATTTCACTAGGCAGAACCTTGGGAGCATTTTTTATATCCTCTTGTGATTTAGCCAAAAATATTTCATCAAAACCAGCATCACGTCTTTCAGGGCAGATAAAAGAAATTCCTGTCAATGTGATATTACCGAAATCTTTCCAAAGGTCACGTGTCATTACCATCCAATGTCCTGGAACTTCCCCCACACTAAGTCCTTTCAAAGGATTAATCACATCCTTTGACTTTCCTGCTATATATGTAAAGTCATATTTTTGCCCCTTCTGATTAACAGATTTATCTGATACATGAAACTGCATACCTATTTGGTCACCTCCCCACTTAATCCAGGCAAAAGTGATATAACGATACTCGCCCGGACCCGGATTCTCCCGGATAGGAATGGATAATCCCGTCAGTTTGGCTGGGCTCTTCGAGTCATCCAAATATATATAGTTTTCTGACTTCGTCGAGTATCCTCCGTCGCGTACATATCTATTATCCGGTTTTTCCCATTGTGCACCATCCGGTATTTTGGTACTAAACAGTTCATACAATCCTTTGCTGGGCTTTCCATTTATTTGTGCTGAAAGCGGATAAGCAAATAGCATCATTACTCCCCAAATGAGTACGTTCAAAACACTCTTTCTAAAGCTAATTTTCATTCTTGTGCAATTCATGTCTATTCTATTTTATTTATAATTTTAAAAATTACAACTATCACCAATCATCGAAATAATTCACAGGGACAAAGTTCTTAAAAATAGAAGAAAAACAGGTACTCTAATCAATCAAAAAACTCCAAATCCTAGCAACAATAATGAATAAAGCCTCAATAATCGTTCAAAGAGGTTCAAAAATGATTCATTCAATCAATAATATATTCCCCTATCCTCATATATCTTAATAAAACAACAACTCCCAAACAGACGGCTTGGCATTTCCTTCGGATACCGCAAAAGCAAGCCGCACAAACTTACATTCACCAGCTACAGGAATACTGACAGGAGAACCGGAAATACCATCTTTCGTACAATCAGTTACCGTATTCCAGTCTTTACCATCCACAGAAGTCTCTACTTTCATATAATATTTCTCCCATGGATATTCAAAACGCACTTCAACCGTATCAATAGCTACAACATCGCCAAACGAAACTGTCAATGCAGGATTTTCATCTCCATCAGCTGATTCCCAACGGGTACTATAATTATGGTCTACAGTATTCTCCGCGTCGGCATAATCGGCCAATACAGAATTGCTTATCACTGATTCGGGCTGAATATACTCTCTCTTTTCTTTAACCAAATCCGGAAATGCCTGTGTATGATAAGGAATAATATTCTTAATCTCATTCTTATCATCATCAAAAGTCAGCTTGCTGATACAGGTTTGCCGATACGCCGTACCTTTCACAAAAGGCAATCGATGGCGGTGATACAACATATAATCTTCACCTCCATAAGAGAATAAAGTATGGTGTCCCGGACCATATACCCGTAAGCTGTCATTCACTTTCAATATCGGGCTATTACCTGCTTCCGCAAAAGGACCGAACGGATTATCACCGACCGCATAACGCACTTCATACGTCTCATCAATAGTTTTCCCTTCAGAATAAGTCAAATAATACTTTCCATTATGTTTCACCATCAATGGAGCCTCAAAATATCGGGTCGGAGTGACTTCAACAGGTTTTGTACGGAAAGAACTCATATCATCATTCAGTTCCGCAGCGAAACAATGTCCGTTTGTCCAGTTCCATCCCGATCCCCAATAAAGATAAGATTTGCCGTCATCATCAACGAACGCTTCCGCGTCAATCACATGATAATACCTGGTCGTGTCGCCCGGAATCATAGGCTGGTTGCCCAATGCATTCTCCCATGGTCCCAGCGGATGTTTTGCTTTCCCACACCACACTTCAGACCCGACAGAGACATACATATAAAAAGTGTCTCCTTTTTGAACGACTGAAGGTGCCCATACCTTGTTTGTCTCCGACAAAGGAGTGGTACATGCAGCCTTAGTAGGCCAGTTCAATGTATGGAACGTCCAATTCTGAAAATCATCGGACACCCAACAGGAAAGAAAGTCCGTTCCCCACGGGTCGGCTGTCACATACATATAAAACTTTCTATCATATTGCACTAATGACGGATCAGCGAAATATCCCGGCAAAATAGGATTTTGCAGTTCTATCATTCGCACTTCTTTCTGTGTTACTTTCGGCGAACAGCCAGTTAAACCTATTAGACCAGCCAACAAAAGGTGTGTCAATTTCATACTTCAAACGTTTTAATGATACTATTTTTACTTCTTCTCTGAAGGTAGCAAAGATAAACTTTTCTTTTATGTCTGAAGTTCAAAAATAGACCATTCTAAGTATGAATTTAGGTCAGATACTCACTCATTCAATATCAATTTCACGTTTATAATTCATTTGTTTGCATCAACTATCAGAATTGATTAATATACTCATCAAATCCCTCAAAGGAATGTTTTATATCCACTTCTAACTGTTTCTTTAAACGATTTTTATTTTTAATAACAGATTCTTCCTTTATTCCTAACAAGATAGCTACGTCATTAGTAGAGAATCTTAGTCTGATTAGACAACATAAGCGTAAATCCTTCCATTTAAAAAAAGAAAATCTCTCCGAGAAACGCGTACAGAAATTATTAGATACAATATCTGTAAAATGGAACAAGTTTTCCCACTCCTCCATAGAAGAAAGATTCGCAACAGTAGGATTTCTTAATAATGATACATAGAAATAAAAAGCCTCGGCATCCTTTAAAGAAACAGAATTGTTAACTATACGAAACTGCTTATTAAAAATCGTCCTAAAACGATTCACCTCCATCTCCAACTCATTTATTATTTTCATTTCTTCCGAAAGTTCTTTTTCCAGTCGAGAGGTCACAGCAGCTAACTTACATTCACTCTGAACATACAATCTCTTATACTTCCAATAAAGAATACAAAAAAAGAGCAGAGCTATTCCTATAACGATCTCCAATATATGATCCGAAAAAACTCTGCTCCAACAACTAAAAACTGTTTGCGTGATAATGACCATGAGTATAAATATTTTATAATATCAAGATACAAATATCCTCATATTATAACAAAATCAGGTACTCATTTCATTCAAAGAAGTTCAAAAATAACCTAAACCAAGCAATATACAACAATAAAAATCAAAGTTGTCGTCAGAAATGCGTAGTTTCCCGTTCTTTTGCAATCAAACTTTGTATACAAATACTTTAAGAAAAAAAATGCACATATAAAAATCAAAGGTGCTAAATTCCATTTGCTAGTACCAATATTAAACGGATCCATCACATAGCAATATGCATACACAAGAGCCACCATCGCATTTATGATATGAAGAAAGATAGTTCTCATAGAAAGAAATATTTAGATGTTATTCTTTGAATTCCAATATGTGTTTTTAAAGAATCTGAATGAGCCTGTTCCGTTATAGAAAATCCCTCTGCATCAAAGTATAAAATTGTATCGCCTTCTATACAAATTTCATTCTTATTAATTTGGGTCACCTTTTGGGCATGACAAACAAAAGGTAATAACATAAATAGAAATAGAATATTCTTCATGATATAAAATTTTGAATAAGGTAAAAGAAGTTTTTCATGTTCTCAAATTACAAGCATTAAAAAAGTTACATTCAATTCACAATTGAATATGCAAATGAAGAACATTAATCCTAATATTCCTATCAAAATAGCAAAAAAGTACCGGACAATATAAACAAATGAATATCAATAAAATAAATCAAAATAAGCATTCAATATCGGACAAATACAAAACTTTTTTTTCATCAAACAGACAGCAATGAAAGACTGATGATTTAAAGTTGAACCTATGTAAACGAAAAATAGACCTACAAACACGATAAATATCGTTGTATTCATTCTCTCTATTGCACAACAATAATACCACCCACATTTAACTAGTTTTCTATCCGCTCTCCACCTTTACCTTGTATTGCCTTATTGATAGGCAATAGTGGATGAAGAGCTTCTCTTTCACTTATATTCTCATACCAATTAAAAGTCATTGTAGATATCTGAACATAAAGAGCTCATTTCTCTCTTTATTTTTCGAATGATAGTAGAGTTCACCTTCACAGGTTTATCTATAATTAATCGTGCCAAACTATCAGCAGTTTCTTCATTCCTTTGTTTTTTGTATATATAATGTAATCTATAGAGTGGAATAAATCTAACAGGACACATATTATAGGCTTTCTTAAAGTGTTTTTCAGCTTCTTCATAACGTAACAAGTTTATGCAATTATCTCCCATTAATAATTGAAGTTGATAATCTGACCAATAAAGGTTACATCTACTAGCTATTTCTAAACTTTTCTCATAAAATGCTCCATAGTTCAATTCAGCTGCATAATTATATAAAAATAAACGATTATTTTTGAGGTAAGGATAAAGTGTTTCAAACTTGTAGAATGTTTCACTAGTCTGCTCTTCTAAAGATGTTTGACTCACTTGGTACCATTCCTGTAATATTTCAATTTTCCATATACAAAAAGCAATACTCATTGATGAATAAATAATGATAAAAAAACGAATGTTTCTTTTCCATGAATTTGATAAATGCCTTACCCAATCAGCAGATGAGATCAAAATGCAACAGCTTCCTCCTCCTGCTATCCAAACAAAAGGATAAGATAAAGGATAAGAAAAACACGATAATACAGCAATTCCCGCCAAACATCCAAAAGAGCTCTTATTTAATGAGGAAGGATGTAACTTGCATGCTTTCCAAAGTAAATAAATTAAAACTAGGAGAAGTACAAAACCAACAATACCATAATTTATTAACAACAATATATATTCATTAAATGGATGCTGAACATCGTCCGCTAGCATTACACATTCGCTCTTGGGATGGTGTAAAAAATAATCAGCTTGATAATTCATATAATTAGCCAAGAAGCCACCACTCCCATATCCTAATAAAGGTTTGTCATTAATCATTTCTAAAGAACATCGCCATATAAAGAACCTGCCATCGGCCGAAGCTTGCTTACAAGAATAGAGTATAATCAGAATAATAGGCAAACAGCCTCCGAACCACCTCAACCGTTTAAAGTTTAATCTATTCTTTTTATCAAAGCAATAATGAATAATGAATAAGACCATCATACATAATATACTAGTTCTTGAACCAGATATAATAATCCCAATACAAATGATAACTAAAACTACTAATAGGATAAAATAAGACTTTTTCTTCAGATGATAATAACAGGTTAACAACAAAGCCGCAGGTATTCCCATACACAACGAAGCTGCATATCCAATAGGGTTGTTAAAGCCTCCCGATACCCCAGCACGAGAATTTAATGGAATGATCTGGACATATTGCAAGATGCCATATATAGACAAGAGAGCACAACAAAATAGCACAATACTCATACAACCGACAATAATTCGTACACTATTCATCCTCGATATGTAAGAATGAAATATGGAGTATATAATTAATAACAATAGTAATAAAACGCCTGTAAACCAATGAAGACAATCATCAGACATAACATATCCAGCCTGCTTTGGAAATAGCGTTAAAATGCAGATAAGCAAAACTAACACATATATAACCCAATGTATTTTCATTTCATTTAATTTTTATCCTTTTTACTTCATGAATAAGCTTTCCGTCATCCGTTATTCCTTCTATCACTACACTATAAGTAGTACTCCGATCACCAGCATAAAACGAGAAACTACACTTTCCATCAGTATCGGTCTGTAAGTTCGGATTCCAATAAATAGTCGGACGAAAATCAGGGATGAAAGAATCATTTCCTTCATCCGATTGTCTTTTTTCATATGTAGGTGAATAAAACTCTATTGGTTCCTGATAACCAAGTGGATAAATTTCTATGTTAGCATTTTTTCGAGGTTCATCAATATGATATTTCTTAATCCACTCATTAAAGATCTCCAATAACCGGAAATCAAAAGATGGTTCTAACTCAATATCCAGAATAGATTCACTTTTATTTTTCTTATCATAATTACTATTAGGAGTTGAATATTGCCCGCGAATATTTGATTCCATAAAAGGCGTACAATTGTACACTTTAATAGAGGCGATATTCCCAGGTGTAATAAAATTTAAAATACTATGAGGATAAAGTCTTGCATCTAAATAAACATTCACAGGTCTTTCCTTATAAACTATTGCATAATGACTTCCACTACCTCTGCCTCCTAATCCATAAGTATATTTAGGAGGAACGGTATAAATACCTAATTTTTCTATTAGTTCCCAACAATTGATAGATTTCAAACTTAATATATCATTCTTATTTAATTCACTATAATTCAACAGGTCATTTCCTCTACGCTTCACTAAAACCTCTGGCAAATAAAAACCGCGTCTTCTCGCATAATAATTCCTAAAAAAAGGGAATCCTGCTTGGAAGTCACTCTGATTCAATAACATTTGAGGTGTTTTTATAATTTCTGTAAACAATGATTCCTTATCTAATTCTATTCGCATTACATCTTTTACAAAATCAGTATGCTTCAATTTAGTTTTGCCAACAAGTGCTTTTTCATTCACTACAGAATGTTTAATTCCGAAAAGGTTAAAAGAAGTACCATTCACAAACTCTAATCCATCAATCGTAAATCTTCCTAAAGTATCAACTAAAACCTCTTTCACTAAATCCATACCTGTACCCACTATACGTACCCACCCAGTTTCTCCTGCAATTAGCCCTTTTTTAAATCTTACTTTACCAGAAATCTTGCTAGTATATTCAGGCATTTCCAGGCTTTTCTTTATTACCCCTTGAGCAATAGCAGACAAATCATATCTTCGCCATCCATGTATCATCATAAGCAAATCTACCGCCATTCGTGCGCTGTCACTATTTTGCAAATAAAAAATGGGGCATTCTATTCTCCCTTTCAACTCAGAAGTAAGCAATAGAGTCGATTTTATATGAAATGTTGTATCAACAAGTGCAAAATCAGTATCAGTAATAGCTACTGAAAGTGTGGATTTCACGAATTTCACATCTTTTCCCCGTAGTTGTACATTCGTACGAATTAATTCATGTGGCGTATAACCGTCTTTCTCTGTTTCAAATTGGCAATTAACCTCATCAAGCTGATTGGAAGGTACAAAACACAATCGATCACTAATAGGTTTCAATTGCTTATTCAGTAATAAACATTGAACGACCCCTGCCGGACAATCTTTTTTATTTATAGTTATTACTGAATCTTCAGAGTTACAGATCCACCTCTCATAAAGAATAGCCCCCCGAATATGTATCACCAAATAATATTCCTTATCGAAAACTTTGTCTGCTCCTGATATGGACAAATAAAACTTTTCCTTATCATCTTTCATTTTGATTCCCACCGCTCCATTTATAGATGCAGGAAGAAGAAATTTTTTACATACTCCTTTTTCATTCTTCGTCACCATCCAATAATGTTCATTCTCTAAAGGTTGGAATTCAAAATATCCCATCCCTCTATAAAAACTCTTTCCACTTGCTATTTCTTTCCCTAAATTATCATGCAAAGTAAAGTTCACAGAAGCATGATTACCGCTTTTATCCAAGGCTTTAAAAGCCACTTTGCATGTATCTCCACTAATCAGATACCCTCCTTCTGGATAAAAAGTCACTTCATAATCTTGTGCACCTGTACTCAAAGGAAGATATTTACACAATATCCTATCATGCTTATCCATAATTTTAAGCAACATTGAATGATTTCCTGCCATATCTTTGTCTTTCAACACAGCTTCAATCCCTTCGTTAGTCACGCGTGACCGAGTTTCTGTCCCTTGATGGGATTCTAAGAAGATTTCCCCTTTTTTGATGGAGAAATTTCCATTCGAATTCATATCCGAAAGTTTTATTTTCAAATCAAATCGTTCTTTTTTATCCATAGAAATCGAAATTTCCTCCTTAGTATCTTTCCACTCCAATGAAGGTAATATCTGCAAGTCACGTGTAAAAACGGCATCAGGATCAGTAAACATATACCGAGAATATGCTCGTAATGTATAATTTCCGGCAGGAGTTTCCAAAGAAATAGGAACATATCCTTTCAAATACTGATTATCATCCTCCTTTATTTTAACTCTTTCTATAATTCCTCCGAACGGATTAATCAACTCCACATAAATATATTTACTTAAATGTAATGGAGTGTGAAAAGTGGAATGAACCAAATACGCAGAAAACCATAAAGTATCACCAGGTAAATAAGCTAACCGATCTATATGTAAATGTACCTTTTCTTTAGGATACAAACTCAACTGTATAGCTACTTTATCCACTAATGTTTTGGCATTATGTATATTTTGAGCAAATAGTTCTGCGACCATAAGCATCCCCAAAAACAATATAAGAAACTTTTTCATTACAAAAATCACTAGTCAAATACAGGAAAACCACGATTTACATTAAGAGAATCAACAAACCATTTTTTACAATACCCCAAATTCTCTCGAACAAAATGATTTAGACACTCGACGAAAGCAGAGGAGCGCATCTCCTCTGCTGTAACTTTCACCACATTCATAGGAGAAGAACTATAATTAAGAGTATATTTATTCATTAAAAGATGTATTTCATCTTTTAATGAATAATTTATAGAACAAGCCTTGCTTATCATTGATAGCGGATAAATATCATTATTTCCTTTTCTGTAAACCCCTATTAAGTTGTCTTCTGATGCAATGTAATTACATTCCACTCTTCCCGCATTATAGCAGTTAGACAAAGATAATATAGGAACATAATTCTTCAACAATCTAGTATCACAAAAATCTAATTGACCAGCAATCCCTGCTCCATATAATCTTGCATGAATATCCCCTGTGTTATAACAATTAATTACCGTAGTAACAATCTTATTTTTTTCATTCATAAAAAAAACGCCTGAGATACCTCCTACAAGTGTTAATCCATAAATAGGACCTTGATTACAGCAATTATGAACATGATTGACACAACAATAACCGACAATACCGCCAATTCTATTTTTCCCCTGGATACTCCCCTTATTTTTGCAATTAAAAATCCCGGCAAGTGGATCATATATAACTCCGGCAATACCACCTACATAATTTCTACTACCAATAACAGTTCCCATATTGGAGCAGTTTCGAATGATAGTAGAATCATTACCATTACTTATATTATCAGCGACCATCCCTACAATACCTCCTACATATTGACAACCTTTAATTACAGACATCTTCAGGTGAAGATTTTCAATAATACTTCCATCAATGCAACCAAATAATCCTTGAAAAAAACCATTGGTTTCACGATTGATATATAATCCATAAATGGTGTGTCCACCACCGTCAAAATATCCTCTAAACGGATATTTCCAAGTTCCTATAGGAATCCATTGCGACTTTCCGATAGCCTCTACCTGCCAATGTCTCCATCCAGTTGTATCATTGAGAAATAAATCTTTAGTTAGCACAACTTTTTTACTTTCAAACTTTTCCCCCTTGTTCACCCTATAGGCAAAGTTCTTAAATTCTACAACTGTAGAGATGAAAATGATATCCTGATTATTTTGTTGAGCATATGCCACAACGGATAAGCACGCCAAAAGGACTAATAACAATAAGTTGTTGAAGGATTGCATAAATTATAATGTATTTAGAAATGAGGATCAGAAGGATCATAACTTTTAGCAGACGCTACTTCTCGGCCCTCATATTTTATTTTTCCCAAAATTCCTTCTTGTGGATATACAAGTATCCATATCTCCAGTTCAAAGTCATAATTCATTCTCCAATCTCGCCCATAAAAGTCCTCACCCCATTTTATATAGTCATAACTTTTCACTACAATATTAAACTTTAAATAATTATTTGAACTCACTTGAGGAGTTCCATCAATCCAAACATTATGATAATCACTCCATTTACTCCATTTTGCTTCAGCATTATTTACTTTCATTATTCTCCATTCATTATACTTAAATTCAATATCCAATGTAAAACTTAGAGATACATAATGTCCGTCTACATTAAAGGAATAATCGAAACATTCCTTATCAATAAATCTTGTTCTTGGATAATCTTTAGTTTCACTTATTCCTTCTATATCTAATAAAAGTCTATCATCTTTTATTTTTTTGATTTGAGATTGAGACAAAGTTATCTCTCCTGACACTCCCTGAGGCTTCTTTAACCCTTCTAAATATACAAAAACATCTTTTGCTGTTTTTAATTCCGTATAGGATTCTACATTCTTATCAAAAGCAATCTTTTTCGTAAAACCAGCATCAATTAACATTTCTGCAATTTTATTTTTTTGTGCCTCTTCTTTAGAAAAAATCTCATCATTAGTACAACCTTGTGTAAATGTTACTATAAAACATACACATATAATTGCGATGGTTACAAATAAACTTTTCTTTTTCATTTTGTTCAATTTTATTATTAGTAAATATTTAATAAAAGCATAGTTTGAAATTATATTTAAAATTTAACAATCTGTCTTTTCCATTTTTTCTCTTTTTCAAGATCCAGTCGTTTCAATAATTGCGGCTTACTATTAATTATATCAGCCCTAGCAAATTCATTCTTTCTTGAATTATCCAAACGAGTCCACTGGCTAGCCACCTCTAATCGCATCTCATAATCCACTAATTCATTCACAACTCTTGCACTATCTTTAGCTTGTGCTAAACCATATTCTATTAATTCTTCCCAAGACTTTTGCGCTTGACCTTTAATATAATCCTGTGTGATAGTTTTGAAATATTCTTCCAATAACTTTGGAGAAACTATTTCACAGATTTTTCTGTTTTCTTTTTTCCACCAATCAAATTTTTCATCAGTTGTTTTCTTGTCATATTTACTTTTATATTCTTCCTGCAAAAGTTGAGAATAAGATACCAATAACGCTTTCACAGTTTGCTCGGATAAACCAATTTTCTCTCGCTTACAGACAATATCCAACATTCTGTTATTGTATGATGAGCCACACGCTTCCAACTGAATCATAGGGAAAGGCCTATAAGCCCATAGACGAGCCTCATCTTGCCGAATACTATCATTATTAGCTTCTATAAATCTCAAATACTCCCAAGACACTTTTTGATCTAAGATATAATTAAATAATAGCTTACAAATTTTCACACTATCATCAGCCGATATATAAAGCTCGTGTTCCTTCAACTGCTTCCACTTTTTTATTGTTTCATTCGTTGCATTTTCTTGATTCTTTTGCACATAGAATTCTTTTATTTGTTTTTCTGTCAGAAGAGATGCCAGTAATTTTCTTTCTACTTCGAAAGCTACATAATCTTCCTTCCTTGCTACAGATGCCTCTATACTGTCACTTTGTTCAAGTAATAGATCTATTTGCCTTTGAGAAAGATGCAATACATTCCTCTGCAATATATACTGTCTTAATAGAGTAGTATAATTCCTATTATCCCGTATATAACTTCTCCCTTTGGCTGCAAGTATAAAGTCATTACGTTCAAGAGGGAGCAACATGGAAGACAGTGTATCCACTGCAGGATAGTACCATTTTGCTATATTATCCAAAGATTCTCCTTGTGATAGGGCGACTTGCGCCATACTGTCATTCCGAATAAAAAAGGCATTTAACTTCATTAAACTTTCTTCGGAGAGAGAGATGTCTATTTCATGAAGTTGCATTGCAATACTCACAGGACAATTGTAAAGCACGGCATTCTTTGTTTTTGACTGACAGGCCGCAAAAATCAACACAATTGTTAATACATAAATATTTCCTATTACTCTTTTCATATCATTACTCCTCTTATATAGTTACCACCAATAACGAGTTCCGTCTGCTAATATTATAAATGGTCGTTCTTTCTGCTCTGAATATTCCGGTATCAATCGCAATAGAGCATTCATCGGAACATCTCTAAACATTAATTCTCTAGTCTCAATTCCGGTCACCTGCTTTCCAAGCGAAACCCAATTTTTATCCCAATAGAAGAGTTCGTATTCTTTTTGAGGGCGAAACTTCAAATAATAGTCTTGTTCTTTGATGATAATTTGCCTACAGTGCTGCCTATCAGGAACCAAGTGTATCTGATGATTGTATGCATTCAACATAGGATATCCAGCTGGAATTAATTCTTCATTTTGATATAACATAGGAAGTATAACGACTCCTTTTGCCATATTTCTGAAAGTGACAGAATCATTTTGCATTTTCCCCCACCATCCTGCCCGCCAACATCCATAATTAAACATACCGGCATACACAATGCAGCTAGAACCAGCTTCACAAATGGATGAAAATAAAGGAACAGTGACATCCGCAACTTCCCAATAATCCGCAGTCACATCTATATAGTTACTTCTCCGCATAAAACCAGGAGGGATATTTTCTTCTTTCTCAACCATAGCAAGTGTTTCGGGGTGTTTGGAATAAGTATGACGTACAACCTTTGCAGGTTCGCGATCCAAGTCGAATTCTCTTCCACTCCCCATAGACACATCTAGTCTTCTCATTTGCATGTCCGGATAAAAAACCGTATTGACAAAATGCGCTCCGGTGGAAGTTGCCCAGAATGGTATAGTGACATAGGCTGTAGGTATAGATTGAGAACGAAGAACAAATGTTTCCAAAGAAGCGACGTCTTCACAAGGACCTTTTTTCCGAAACAGTAATTGTCTGGCACTTAATCGAGAAAGAGGCTCGTCACGTTGAGGTTCTTTACCTGTAGTAAATGTAAACCAGTCTTTATAGTCAATAGCCGCATAATCCATAACATATTCTAATGGTTTATGTCGCAAGCTGTCTCCCAGCCATTGATACCTTTCATGATATTCGTTCCACCAATCTGTTATAGGTTCTACGGTTACTCGATATGGAAGAAGATATTCACAAAAATCCTTGAATGGAATATTTTTATAGATTGACTTTTTCCAGTTATCTACTGTTTTATTTACATGATTGATTAAGTAATTGCCAGTCAATACATGTATATCATAGATAATGGTATCTTGATAAAACAAGCCTCCATAAATTAGACGCAAAGAATCAATCGCAGCCACTGCTGATTGTAAATCAGGATAATCAAATTCTGAAAACTCTATTTTCTTTCCGACCATAGTTTTCCAATAATAAGTTTCGCTATAATGAATATCCATATTAGCTATTAGAAACTCTACAGCTTTTATTTTAAGGGAATCATCTCTTTTATAAAAATAATTAAGTGCTTTTTCAAGTTCCTTGCGATTATCTTTTGCCTGTGTTAATACATATTCTATCTCTTGTGAATATTTTAAGGTTGGAGATGAAAAACATCCACTAATAATAATTGTAGAAACTACTATAAAGATATAATGAAGATTTCTGCTCATGCTTGTTTGATTGAGGTTTCTACCGCAAAGATGGGGTATTTATTTGCAACACGGGTACAATAATCAGTCAAAAAGGTTCAATTATCTTTTAAAAGTTTTTACAGGTCAGAAATCAAACTTTTTTGACTATTTCTTGGTACTTATACCTCCCATTATCATATCCCCAACGGACCTATTACCTTATTATTTTTATTTACGACTTCCCTTCACCCCAACTTCACGCTCTTTAAACCGCTATTACACGATACACATTGCCAAACTTTGTATGTTTACGTTCTATCCCCACCGTTACCAGAATTTGTGCCAGACTTGTCGGATTCGCCCCACGCATAGCCGCCGGATTTTTCTTCTTTAGACATTGAAATATATCGGCTGCTGAAAGAAGCTCACACTCCTCCCCTTTTTCTACAGAACGATAACAAGAACGCAATACATCTTCTACCGGACCTTGACGGTAAAAAGACAGATTATTCCTCTGCAATTCCTGTTCTTCCTCCTTTGTAAACCAGTAACGTTCACCAGACAAGACTTCCTCTTTCAACTGCGCATAAAGCTGTTCATACTCAATCGCTTTGCAGTCAATGGGGTGCTCCACTACCACACAAATAAATCTACGGCTACCGGTTGGATCGGTCAGTAAATCTTTTCGATTAGACGTTCCGATAAAAGAAGCAATACGGGGTAATGAACGGTAGTTTTTCTGATATGCCTTACACAAACTCAATGAAGCCATCTGCATCAAATTTTTCAATAAAGGCATTTTTGCTGGAGAATATTTATCAAACTCATCCAAGTTTAGAAGTCCCATCTCCGCCAGTCTACGTTCCACGTTTCCCTGACTCGTCAAATCCACTTTATCCATATAATAACGCTGAAGCACAGACGGAAGCAGAGACTTACAGAAAGTAGATTTCAAATACCCTTGTTCCGTACTGATGAGCAAAGGAGCTACACTATTAGCGTGATCGCCCATTATTCCCATCCATTGTGCCGTCATTCCCAACATCCAAATGCGAAACTCCTTTTCCCATAAGGGATTTTCCGAAACCCGTCGAGCCAAAGCCAACACACGATCTACACCATCCCACTTCGGTAATTCATCCAGATAAAGTCTGAAAGGATGATAGTCCACAATACGAGTGGAATAAATGCAACGTGACAAATCACGATCCCAACAAGCAATGCCAGCTTCATGCGCTTCCAGACATAAAGTATTCAATACACGTTGATTTACTGACTGGAATCCTTCGCTCATCCGTTCCAATGAACGGAATTCTGTTTCTTCCGTCAGAACATTATAACGAAAATCATAATGAGACTTCAAAAAACTTTCTACATTCTCGGTCAAATTCTTCGTTTTGGATGGTGCATCCTTTTCCTTGCTTTCCTTTGTCTCTATCGGAGTTGTTGAAAACTCTGATATATACGCCATTAATTCGTCTTTTTTTTCACTTTTACAAAAATGACTCGTAAATTTCTGCCACAACGCTAGCAATACACTTTTCTTGTTCATAAAATTCTGTTTTTAGTATTTAATGAGTGCGAATATAATATCCTCCCAATAGGATCTACAACTTTTTAATCCCCTCATTTTCATAAATATGAACTTGGCATTTCATGCGGTTCTTTCTTGTTTATCTCCTAATTAAACCTTATCTTTGGTGCTGATATTTATATCTTATCACAGTTATGATAATATCTTATCATAACTGTGATAATAGAGTTTCATTGCAATGATAAGTACTTATCATAATAATGATAAATAGTAAATGTCTAAGAGAAAATTAAGAAACATCAAGAAGATAATCTACAAATATCTAAAGAAAAAAGAAAGACTATGTCAGTACAATTTGAATTATACAAGACTCCTATGCCGAAGGAGAAAAAAAACAAGGTGAGATACCATGCTCGTCCGATCAGTTTTGAGACTGTGAATACAGAGAAGTTAGTATATCGAATTCACGATCGTTGTTCACTTAGTCCATCGGATGTAATAGCGACGTTGGAAGAATTAAAATACGAAGTAGCCCAATGCCTCAAAGAAGGAAAGAAAGTACATATCAATGGATTGGGATACTTACAAATCACTCTTAGTTGCGAAGAAGAAATATGTGATCCCAAAGCTAAACGAGTACATAAAGTTAAATTAAAAGCTGTCAAGTTCAAGGCAGATAAGGAACTTAAAGCTGAACTTTCCGATATGCACTTCCAACGTTCAAAATACAAGCCACATTCTGCTGGACTTTCTGAAGTAGAGATAGATATGGAATTGACGAAATATTTTGCTGAAAACCAAATAATCACCCGGAAAGACTTTCAGTATCTCTGTGGAATGACACAAATCACTGCCTATCGGCATATAAAAAGACTGATTGCGGAAAAGAAGCTGCAAAATAAGGGGACTACTCACCAGCCTATTTATACACCGATACCGGGTAATTACAGAGTTTCTGTAGATATAAAATACAAGGATAAAGAATAATATCAGGGTATATAGCAACTAATTATGTATATTTTATCCATTGAGTAAAATTGTTCAATGCATTGAGTAAAAATATTCTCCACAAATCCGAAGTAAAATTAATCAGAGTGAAGGAGCGGGTGAACGGATTACCTTTCACCCGCTATTTCCTACCAACAAGGGGATGCAGAGAAAAGATGAAGGGAATCTGATTAAATAGATTTTCTATTTAATCATCATATTTATTTGAGAAAACATGCAATAAAGCAATTTCCTCCTCCCATACAGGTCTTTCCAATTCCCGGATCTGTTCTTCTGACATTGACTTCAAATACCCCTCTTTTCCAATCTTTTCTAATCTTTCCATTGTATATTTACTGATATATTCAGACCCCTTCTTGCGTGGAAGCGTCCAGGCTATGCGAAGCACCTGTTGAAGTTCCGGCGTATCTACTATCTCATAAGCTCTGATTTTTATCAAGGACATTTCAATCTCATTTTTATATTGCTGCATCCTACAAGCTAATTCATAATGTTTGGGATAGTTTTCCTCCATATAGGTAGTAAGATAATCATGGTAAAATTCCTCATATTTACATAACTCGGTTAATGCTAGTTTCAAAGCTTGAATCATTTCAGATTTATTCAAAGGTTTACCCTTTCTATAATATGACATTTTCCGAGGACGACTCGCACTCTTATAAAAAGAATATTTTTCCGTTACATCATTATTCACACTACGCAAGTGATTGAATATTTGCTGATAACTTTGAAGTTCAGGAATCTCCATTTTTTTTTCTATTGCGGCTTCTTGTGCTTGCAACGGAAAAGTTGTACCCATTAATAATAGCACTAATTGAAATAGTAAAGTCTTCATATTTTTCTTTTTTAATATTCTTAAAATTTAGTATTACGTCCTCTTTTTTTCGGACCAAAACCGTAAAGCATTCCCTCTGTATACTGCTTACCTGCCATAATTATTTTTTCATGAAAACCTATTGAATCTTCTCCGACAAAATCAAAGACTAAACCTGGAAGTCCATCATCTATAGCATTTTCAGCCATTCTTTCATCAGCAGATGAAGCACCAGCAACCAAATGGGATACCTTCATCTGTTCAAGAAATCATTAATGTGTTTCATTATACTACAGTTCTTAGTTAATAAATAGATTTAGTCATTCGAAACGATCGCTCTTTTTTATTTTCCGGATACACAAAGTAAAACAATTTGCTCCTTATAGCATAGAAAAAAGCAAAGAAAGTCACGGACAAGTTATCTATCTATCATTCAGCAAATTAACTCAAAAGAAAAGCTAAAAATCGGACAAAACAGAAATCGAGTAGGAGGAAAACGAAGTAGTTTTCTTCCTACTTTCGTTTTCCGACCTCTCACACCACCGTACGTGCCGTTCGGCATACGGCGGTTCCTATTTTGGGTACCATTTGAGATAGCAATCCATTAGCCCTACATATCCAGCCCTACGCAATCTGTCATTAGACATTGCAGAGGTTAGCAGACGGCTGTTTGCCACACGCCAATAGCCAAGACGAGTATTTCCCCATTGATATGCCTGCCAATCAAGAGCACCACATTTCTTTAGATTAGCCACTCTGGTCTTGACATTCTTCCATGATTTCCAGATACACATGCGTATCCGTCGCCTTAGCCATTCGTCGGTTTCAGTACAAAAACGTTTTATTTGCGCAAGATGGAAGTAGGCAATCCACCCTCTTATGTAATCAGTAAGTTTCTGTTTCCGCAACTCATAACCCCAACCATTACTTCGACTTGTCAACTCTTTGAGTTTGGATTTCATCTTATTTTTAGATTTGGGATGTACAGTCAGGAGACATTGTCCTTTCACCATATACAAGGAGTAGCCCAGGAACTTTACTCCTCTTACATAAGACACAACCGTCTTTTCACGGTTCACTTTAAGGAAGAGTTTCCCTTCTATGAACCGAGTTATTGATTCCTTTACTCGCAAGGCGGCACGGCTGGATTTGCAGAATATCATCACATCATCCGCATAACGAACAAAAGGAAGACCGCGTCTTTCCAGCTCTTTATCTAGTTCATTGAGCATGATGTTACTCAACAGAGGACTTAAAGGACCTCCTTGGGGAGTCCCTTCCGTACTCATCTCGAATAAGCCTCGGTTAATTACACCACTGATGAGATATTTGTGTACCAGACTTATTACCCTTCCGTCCTTTATAGTGCGGCTGAGTATTTCTATCAGCTTGCTATGGCTCACAGTATCAAAGAAACGTTCAAGGTCGAGGTCGACTACGTATTTATAGCCCTCACCTACCGTATTTTGTGCACTTCGAAGGGCGTCATAACAACCTCTTTTACGACGAAAGCCATAACTTGTCTCGGAAAACTGACGCTCGTATATCGGGGTCAGTATTTGGTTTATGGCTTGTTGCACCAACCGGTCTACCACGGTGGGTATTCCTAAAAGGCGTTTCTTTCCGTTATCCTTGGGGATTTCTACCCTGCGGACAGGGGTGGGACGGTAAGTCCCGGACCGCAAAGAACCTATCAGTTCATCCTTATTGGATTTCAGCCATGGCAACAGCTGCTCACATGACATCTTATCGATACCTCCATTACCGTTGTTCCTGACTACAGCCTTATAGGCTTTATTCAAATTCAATGGACTGAGGATGATTTCCAATAGGTGTTCTTGGTCAAATGGTACTTCCACGATGTTGTCTTCAGTCATCCACATAAAAGTCTGCACTCCCCCATACCATTCAGATTCCGTCCTATCTCTTTGAGGGCAGTCATTAGCTTGAGCTGATGTTTTCTGCATTCTATCTTTCATTAGGTAACTTTCAATTACTATCGTTTAATTATTAGGTTCGGTCCTTCATGGGAGTATCGACATTCCCACTACTATGACGTCTGCTGACTTCTCACGGCAAGCTTTACTCCATACATTTCGTAAAGACAACTATTCTGTACGTCCGTGAGACCTCCTCGGATAAGGGTATTAACTTTCCATCTTATATCTGCTTCATTTACACCAACCGTTCCGAATAGCTATAGGGCTTTGGTTTGTTTCGCAACCTAACCCACGGTCATATGCCTTATATGAAGTTTCTGTCCGTCAGACCAGATGTTTGCCGCCAGCTTCTTTCAGATTCCACCTCGCAATGGACACCCTTGCTCTTGGCTGTGTGATTCCCGCTATTAGGGCTCACGCGGGACTTGCACCCGTTAGCTAATACTCATGCCGAGCGTACAAAAAATTGCCCCTCCTTTACATGGAGAGGCAATAATTCATGAGTCGAAACTACTGTCAAAAGAAGAATGGGTTATCACTCACGATCACGCCATTCCAAATCATTGGCATAATCGCCTAATACTGTTTGTGTCCATACAGAACGATTCATTAGCGAATTCCATGTATACGATACGGCATCCAGTTTTGAAGTTCGGAAAGCACCTGCATAATTTTCACTCGTCGTTTCTAATGGCAGAGTAACTCCCATCCACTCCAACACAGCGGGAACAGGTAGACTGCTATCCATCAAGCGTCCCTTACTTTCAACTGTTCGAGACAAAGTATTTAGCAATGTCATATAACTTACATCTTCCTTATCAATATGAGTATAGTAAGTTTTACCATTTTGCACGATTGGTTTGCGAAGACGGATAGGTTCCGTAGCAAGCTCTTCTTCTTTCTCAACACCATTTCTCCTCACACGCTTCATCACAGTCTTTATCTGGTTCACAACAAGCGAATCATCTTTCAGATATTTTTCTTCACCGTCTTTGTCCTTATAGAACTGCCAATATCCTATCAAATTTTTATATAACGGGTCTGCTTCTGTCAATTTCAATTTATTACTATACTCTTTCACTTCAGTCTCGGTCAGTGCCCTATTCCAAATACGAATTTCCAAGAAATAACGGCATGTATTGTACATTTCACCTTTGAGAATAAGGTTAGCATTATCAATATACTCTGACGATGCCTTATCCATCGAGTTCACCTTGGTTGAAGCTAACTTCTTCATACCGTCGTAATAACTGTAGACTTCTATATTACCTTTTCTCTTATAATTCTTTTTTGTATAAGCCGGAGTTACATTTCCCCACTTATCTATCTTTTCTTCCACTTTCTCATCTTCCGTATATCCTACTGAATTGGATATATTCACGGTAGTAGTGGCAGTATGTATCATAGGATTCAAAAATCCGGCGTTTGTCTGTGTCCATGTACCATCAGAATAATTACCCCATTCATAGAAATATCCTATGGGCGACGCATTATATCCTTTACCGGTGACATGCTCTATTCTCATTGACCACCAGCGTTTTACCATCACTTTTGTCTGATTATGACTATGAGTTACATAACTACGGTTTTCCGCCGGACGGGCTGCCATTATATATTCTACCGTCATCCCTCCATTCACGGAATCAAGTGAATAGATTTGCCGCATGGTTGCAATGTCTTTGAGATCCGGAGTACGTGTGATAGAGTCAAGTATTTCCCCCTGAAACTGTTTATCAAAACGCATCACCTCATCTTCTATCAAGCCGGGATTCATCTCTAACGGATGGGACAGATGTTCGTAATAGAAAATACCGAACATGTTTCTTTCTTCCAATGACATCCCTCCATAAGTTCCGTCAGCTTTCCCACCATGATTGGAAGTAATAACGATCAGCCAGTCTTCATAATAATAATTCGGACGTGCTTTGATAGCATCCAGTAACTGCCCGATATACTCATCCATTTTATGCATGGCATCCACATAGCCAGTGTTTGATGACTGCCATCCCCCTTGTTTCGCAGCATCCAGCACACTACGGAATGAAAGATAAGTAGCACGATAATTCTCTGCGTTCAGTTGTGTCAACACCGTATTCAGCGTTTCCTCATCAGTAGAAGTCGTTACGACACGTGTTGCCTGGGATAATAACTTTTTATTCTGATTCTCCCAAGGTGTCACCGCCAAGGTCGCTATACTCTTGTCATAATCTACTACATACTGGAAAAAACCGGGATATTCCTTTATTGATTCAAGAGTATTCGGGTCATAATACTGCTCCGAAACATACGTGTCGTCCGAAATACCATGACGTGCCGGCATATTACCCGTAAGCATAGAAGCACAAGCTACGGCATGCTCTTCGGTTGGCGTATATGAAACACCATCTGCATGTTCCATCTCCAATCCGCTCCATGCATAACGACTGCGGGGTAACAAGCTCTTCACCACACCGTCATCAGGAAAGGCATTCTTCACCAAATCACCGCCACCAGCTCCTTCTATATTTACCCAAAGAACATTTCTCTTTATATTCAGACGGCCGTCGGCTGCCTCTTCCCCCTCTTCTACAGAAAGAGGGGTATCATACTTCGTACACGAAGCCAATATATTGCCCAGCAGCATCACAGCCAGGCAACTTATTTTCACTATCATTTGTGCTTTCATAATTTTCATCGATCCTCTTTATAATAGTAAGTACCAAATTCACCGAACATATGTATTCGCTCCAGATTCCTGTTTGGCTCTTTCGGACGGTTCGGAAATTTATCCTCTGTCAAATAGTCCGGTCGGGCAGGCTCCTTGTGACTGTTTTCCGGTATTTCCAAACGTATACCCGTTACATTCGTATAACGCCGGGCAAACTCGACATAGAACGTATTGTAACGGTCGGGCCAAAACTGTCTTTTATCCGGGCTAAGGTCTTTTTCATCATCCGAATCGTAAACTTGGTTCCATGTAATATTTTCAATACTAACAAACGTAGAGTCTTGATAGTGATATTCCAACGGATCTTGCGTCACGTAGACCCGGATACGTTGGGGTCTGAAACTATACTCTCCCCAATTGTCTTCACCGGTTGCAGTTCTCACGTCCTCTGAATAAGCCGATTTAGCGAGCCTGTAACCGGCTGCCATATAAATACCATCTAACACAGGCAATGATGTTTTACCCGGCTGTATCACTATGGAATAAGGTAGTTCCGGAGTTTGTGCCTTATAATATACTTTGTCACCATAAAACGCTTGATAGGTCCATCCGTCCTCTGTATATGTCTCATAACGGTCATAGTAAGATTCCCACATGGTTCCACGATTTCCATCAAAAAGAGCATAAGGTGTATTTTGGTCTTTCCCTCTCCAGTTGTAATTATTGTGCTTCCAGCCCTTGGAATATGCCACTGCTTCCCATTCACTCCGCAAATGATGATTAGGAGTATACCCCGTCCCAGCCTTCGTCTGGAACACTTTACCGTCGAAATCGGATACAGGCTCATTACGTTTTAATGGATTAAACATCCAGATGCACTGTTCCACATGAGGTTTCTCAAGGGACTCCTGACGCCTGACATCACTCACCGCCATTCCAACGCGGTCAAACAATTGTGAAAAATCACGTCCGAAATAGTCAGTCAGACACTTCAACATGACATCTTCCAACTTCATCCGTACCAAACTACTCTTTTTAGCTTCCTCCAGCAAAAAGCGGTTGAGATAACCGAAATATTTCCAGCCGTCTTTCTGCTCTGCTTCCTGTTTGTACTGCAGAATAGATGAGCAGAAGAACAATGCAGCAGGCCATCTTTCCTCACTGTCATAGTCCTCCTTCACAGGACGTCCTGCCTCATCCGAATATATCTTACAGCTGTCTGCCTCTGCCCATGAAACCAAATGGTCAAAAGCCGATGACTTCAAAATATAAGATCTGTTTTTAATTACCTTGTTTTCCTCATAGAACGACGGAAGTTCTATTTGATCGGATTTTCCCCACCAATTGTGCTTGTACAAAAAATAATAGTTGGGCAACATTGAAAACACATCCTTGAAGCTATTCGGATAGCTACTGGGGAAATAAGTTTGTTTAAGCATACTTGCTTGCAACCATCCGACCACATGTCCTGTATTGAGAGTGGTCTTCTTAATTTCCTCCGGATCAGTAATTACATTAATCAATTCTTCGGTAGAAAGCAAATTGACATTAGTATTGCCATAATAGGAATAACGTTCCGTACTCAAGTGTGTGTCCATCACTTCCCGTACCGGGAATCCAGGCATGGGAAATGCTTCATCCATGCCATCCAACCCATAGAATTCAAGATAACATTTCACCCAGTCATCCCACATATCAAGCGCCTGCTGCAATTGCCCCGGGAAAGCATTTCCCAAGGTCTGCACCTTTAATTTCATATAACTGGTAGGTACCGAGAAAGCGATATTCTTTCCTCTCAATTCCACCCAAGGTACTGTTGTTTCTTTAACAGCGTTCATCCATTCGTCTTTTTTGCCTTCGGTTTCTCCGCTAACAAAGTCGGGAGCAGCATATACACCCTGCACTTTTAGATTTACAGTTTTTTGAGTTGCGTCACTATTTCGTTTGATCCAAATATATCCGCCATACGGGTTACGAATTTCATTTCTACCTTGAAACAAAGGCATGGAAGTCACAATCTTGGGATCGCGTCCTAAATAAGTATCCTCTAAGGATGATAAATCCGTGTTATGAATTCCAATCTGAATAGTCAATCCTTTCACGTCCTCATCCAATATGATAGTTACCTTTTCACCTGCACCTGCATATAGCCCCGTACTGTAAATAGAAAGTGGAGTATAGGTCAAACCGGCTTTGCTTTTGTCTACCATCGGATAGCTCATGTCTATTGCCAATATTGTCTCATCCAGACGTTTCTCGGTCAGTGTATCCACTAACCCCGGAAACGTGCGCGCTCTGTCATAGTGGCTGACGTCAATACCTTCACCTTCGTAATAGTCGCCTCCGGTTTCAGATGTATAGTCGCCTGTACCTGATACAAACTCGTCAAAGTTTTTATCTTCGCATGCCGTTCCTCCCCATATCATCCATGCCACGAGGAGGAAATACACTAATTTTTCTTTCATTCTTCTTTTCATTTTTAAGGTGTTTCTCATTGTTGTTCATCTGCCATCTCGCGATAAGCGAATTGCCATGCCTGCCCCTTTTGATTCCATTCCCATCGAACAGATTTGCCCAGCCACAAAAAGATTTGTCTTGGAATATCGATTGTTCGGATCGTCTTGCCATAAATAAGTTCCGGATCACGATAGGGGGCCAAAGCAGAGGATGAATCATCGACACCCGCAATATAGATATCGGAAGTACCGCGATCAATATGGAAATCATACGCATGTTCATCTGTATTTTCTGGAGTGCCAGTCTCTGCTTCTACAGGATCGGCATAGTTCTTCAGATATGCAGCACCTTCATCCTGTTCCAAATCACAAGGCCAGTACCCTACCAAGTTTTTCCAATAGGGATAAGTATCCTTCTGAAGATGAAGCTTGGTCATACCTAAATATTTAGTGACATCATCTTCCGGAATGGCCGTATTGTATAACTGGACATTCGTTATATAAAACTGCGTAGTACCGTCTGCATCTGATTCCCAGTCCCAATGAGGGTCATACCCTCCGCTACCACCTTGGATACCACGTCTGTCAGTCGAACCTATCCGCATAGGAGATTTAGACAACTCGCCATGCTTAGATTCATCCTGAAGGTATTTCTTTCTAAATTCAGCATTATTATAATCCTTGGTTCCTTTGAGTTGTCCATCAACAAACATTTTCAAGGTGCATCTGCCTTTATTTGTAGGGTTGGGTTCCACCATCCATGTGACAACATGCCATTTCGTCCAATCTATATTCCAAACAGTAATCTGCCATGTCCATGATCCGAAACAAGTCGTCAACTGATTACCATAAGCCAAAGCAATACTCCAACCGTTCACCCGTGCATACGTAGATTTGGAGAGAAGGCATGAACGGGATAAGCTACTCGCATTTCCTCTCATAAAGAATTGGATTGTGATAGGCTCTATTGTCCAAACCTTTGTAGTTTCATCCTGACTGAATTTCAAATCCCCAAGAGTCGTATCCCCCAACCTGGCTGATTCAGCATATACAGTAGGCTCCAGATTCCTTATATTGAAGGCCCATATAGGCGTATAAAAAGAATAAGGGATAGCTTGATTTCCGGGCGATCCTTGAACCTGCTGTTTCAACCGGTCATTATACATCACCGTGAATGTATTTCTATTAAAATCGTCATAATAAGTTTCAAACTCTTCACCTGGTTTATAAAGCCCTCCATAGTTGGAAGTAACTATGACCAACCAGTTTTCTTTTGAAAACCGGGGACGGCTCTTCAATGCTTCCCAAATCTCTCCGACATATCCGTCCAGTGTAGCTATCGCGTTAGTAACCGTAGTAGTAGGTATATTGCGGTCATCATAGAATTCACCGTCACCTACAGCTTCTACCACTCCACGCAGTTGAGCTACAATCAGTTCGGAAGTCTCATCCTGTGCTAATTCATTCAACACAGCGTCTTTCACTGCCAAGTCGGTGGTTACGACCGGCGATACACCTGCTTTGGTTCCAAAAGCTTTCCTGATTGCTTCATTCGAAACATAAAGGCTGACATTGCTCCCCTCATCTGCCAAATATGACACCAGATTGTCTACAGGATTATCCGGTTGTAAGTCTTCGCTCGATTTGATTCCATGAGCAGTGTTACCTATCAACAAATTAGCCCAGCCACGTGCTTCTGTCAGTCCGTCGGCATCTAATTGAGCTGGATCACTCGTATCTCCCAGTCCGAAATCTGTATACAAAGCGGTGGAAAGCATAGACGTTATGTTAGGAGCCTTTTCGGCATTTCGAGCCGACATCATAGCCGTTCCGCTCACACCATCCATCACCACCACCAAGACATGTCCCGATCGCAGATTGCCGTTATCCGCAGACGGATAATCATACTTCAATGAATCTTCCATCACATCGTTGCAAGCCACCATACCACTACATAACAGCAGTCCTGCCACAACAGTGCGGGTATAAACCTTTATATTTTCATAAATATTCGCTTTCATATAGTTCTCATTTTATTATTTAAGGTTCATCTACTTGTTCATCTTTCAAATTGATCTTCAGCATGACAATGCCATACATCTGTTTTCCATCGAAGTATGAGAAACTACCGACCAACAAGAGTCCATTAGCATTGTCCGAAGTCAACGAATATTGAGCATCATTCAACTCTCCGGAGAATCTTCCGGGTACATTCAGATTCTGAATAGCCTTACCATTCATATCCAGAATAAGGAAACCTTGCCGGGTAACACCGTCATATTTGTTGAATGTTCCGGATATAACTACATAAGGTTTTCTCTTTTCTGCATTCGAGGCACTCAAATCTACTATTTTTGCAAAGTTTACACTTCCTCCCTGCATGTCTCTAAGCTTGAAAACCTCGTCGAATGTCCCGTCGGGTTTTAACATGACAACGCCTCCTTCTACAGGTTGACCATTGAAAGTTGTGAAACTACCAACAATCATCATCCGTTCTACAAGAGTTCCGTCATTGTCTTTATAAGAAGTGTAAGTAATCTTTTTAATCACTCCGTTGGCACCTGCACCTACTTGGATTAGAAATTCATCATCCACTGTACCGTCTTCTTTCAGTCTCAGTATATTGTGAACTTCTTTTCCATCGAAACGGCTTAAGTTTCCAACGATAACAATCTTTCCGTCATTCAGCATACAAGCGTCTTTTATCTCTCCGTTCTCTTCCACTCCCGGCAAAGATTTTTCCTCTGCATTTTCGGTATTACGGCGATATTTCTTATCCAATGCTCCTGTTTCATCCATTCTCATAACGGAACGCGCTTCCGTAAGTGTATATTCAGGGAGCAGAGTCCAGCTTTTAGTAGAAATATAAGTATTGTCAAGGTCGACCGCTCTATGATAATAAAAATTTCCTACAGCTATAACTTTTGTCCCATCAGCATTACTGAATGCACGAATAACTTCCTCACCTTCCGAAGTTCCACCATTAAATTTCGGCACGCTCTGCCCCTTAGTCTTTCCAGTACCATCATCCTGAAGAAAGTCCACCCATTGAGTTTCGACCGACATATTATTATTTACCAATAAAATATTGCCGTAAGGGTATTTATTCTTATTTTCTTCATATTGGTTAAACAATCCATAAACTATAGCCTTAGGAGCATCGCCACTACTCTTCATGTATTCCAATCCCCGCAATTTGCTATATATATAATTGCCATCATCGTCACTATACATATCGGTTCTTATACCCCACCACAAACGATATTTATCATTATTACCATCTGATATAAGTCCGGTTTGATGATTCACCATAGCAATACCTCCATAACCGACTTTACCTTGTTTGTCAAAATCACCCAATAAATAAAATTCACTGGTAAGCTCGTTATTTTTACACCAAGGCACACATGCATAAAATGATCCCCAACCTTTAGCACCCGTTTTATAGTATTCAAATGCCTCATCAACGGAAACACTTCCCAAGACACTAAAATAAGGTCCCGTAAATATTTGATTCTCCATCACCAGAAACGTTTTGCCTGAGCTCACTTCTTGGGGAACAACCACTGTCAGAGTGGTATCTGTAGCAGCTTTTATCTCACAAAGCTGTTCGGATATATAAAATTGAAAATCATATTCGTCGCCATGAGTATAAGGAGCCAGTCCCGATGCCCGGAATACTACTTCCTCACCCGGTCCGGCTGTTTCCGGTTTCGGGGTTTCCATCAGGAGTTTCAATTTAAAAGGTTCACGTCCTCCGGTATAAGGGTTTTCTTTGATAGAGTCTTCTTCATCAGCATTACATCCACACCACACCAATACACAAGCGGCAAGGCAAAACAGATTGACTAGTTTTACCACCCATCTATTTACTTTATAACAGTCACTCATCTCTTTCTTCATTTATGATTAACATGTTGCTTAAATCCTCTCTTCTCTTTGTCAATGGCGTTCCGCCCTGCCGAGTATCGTCCGGATAATCAATGCCTGCCTCCATCGCTTTTGAATATAGAGCATAAGAACTAAAACCAAAAGAGTGATCCAGACGAAGCACATGTACGATACCATTGCGCGGTTCAATATTGCAGGATGATACGTAGCCATATATGGAAATCCCATAATCTTGATTGGCACACATGATCTGTCGGTAGCCTGCATATTTTATCCCGTTAGCGTCACCATAGCATACTCCCATTGTCAACTTATACTTTTTATCGTAAGTATAGTTGGTCTGTCCGGGGAATGTGCTTAACGCTACCGTATCGATTTGGGCGATATCATTCAATCTGTACTTACCTTTAACAACATACATCTCTATCATATCTTCCCATACTTGACGCTTCACCTGTGAGAGATCGGTTATCTTGTCCATATTATTCCAGTTGTAGAGATAATAGTTAAGCATATCCACACTTCTGTTGAGTGAAAAATCGGTAGGAACAAAAAATGTAACATCGGCATTCTCATCGCTAAAAATATCATACCATTTGGTCATTTTGATAACTTTCACCAGGTCAGAGAACAACATATCATCCTGAGATTCCAGATAATCCATGATAGTTCCGTCATAGTAGGGATTACTTTTTCCTCCATCCAGCAAATAGTCATCTGTCTGGCAACTTCCCAATGTCACTGTTACCAATAGCAGCGCCAACATTCCGCTGATTATTTTTCTTATATTTTTCATATTCATCATTATAGTATTATATAGTAAACCATTATGGGATAATCACTTTATTCCCAATACATATTTTTAGAAATATATGAGTTGTTTTCCAACGCACCTTTATAAATAGGCCATGTCCATGAACCTTGTTTAAGATTGGCCGTTGTCTCACGATGGCCGCTTTCATCGGCAAAAGTAGCAAAAGAAGCATCTACTATTTTTTTTGTACGTACCAAATCATAGAAATAATGTCCCTCCCCCATCAACTCGCGTACACGTTCCCAATAAATGGAAGCATCCAAATTATCACCTTCTGTAAAGAGAACAGCTCCTGCCCGTTCTCTAATACGATTGACTTCTTGCAATGCTTTATCATATTCACCTAATTTCTGTAACGCTTCCGCATAGAGTAAAATAGCATCAGCCAAGCGGAACACGATGAAATTACCGGAATTAGGAATCAAATCCGAACCATAGTGGTCTGCATTCAGCATCTTTACTATTTCTACAGGCAAAGTAGTCGTACTTCCCCCTTCAATATCACTCGTGTGGAGATACTTGAACCAAGACTCTATTCGCAAATCTTCTTCATCTTCGGGATATAGTTGTTTCAGGAAAACCGTACTATAGGTAAAAGATGGTTTTTGCTTCGAATAAACATTATAGACCACTTTCGAGCACCACATATGATCTGTCTTAAAAATCTCACCGGTAGTAATGTTTTGCGCTATTTCAAATAAGCCTTCATTGGAGTCTCCTTTGAAAACCTGAGAAATCTGACTCATCGGCTGCAATTGATAGAACGTACCGTCGATCCATGAATTCATTTCGGCCAAACGTTTGACTTCCGAATAATAAATCTCCGCATTTCCTTCGTCGAAAAAGACAAGCCACATATTCATGTGCATCATAAGTGTCAGCACCGCTCCCCTGTTGGCATGCTGACTTCCTTTTCCATTACGCCACGGAAGAGTAATACATTCAGGGTCACTGTCAAGCAAAGCCTGCAAATCGGACAGGCAATTTCTCAATACTGTGGTTTTATCCGTACGTGGCAATGGCTTGGCATAATAGGCCTCTGTATAGTAAGGGACATCACCAAAAAGACGTACCATGAAGAAGTAGGCCAAACTACGCAGAAAACGACACTCGGCACGATAACTTTCTACTTCCCGATCCGTGATATTCTGAATATTGACAACTTCCTCTATCATAATATTGGCAGCCTGCACTACTTCATACATCCGCTTCCAATTATAAATAGCTCCGCAATCTTCGGATTCGCCTTTTTCCTCGTTATCTTTCTTACTTTTATAATTCTTCATATCATTTTGAATCAGATACAAATAACCATTTTGATTCTGCCCCGTGATAGGCGCACAACGCACATCACCTGCATAGAGGAAAAAGCCATTGGAAGTGGTCGCTTTTCTTAAACTCTGGTAAATACTTAACATAAATGCATGAGCATTGGCCTGCGGACCAACCCAAAATTTATCTCCCGGAAGTTTGTTCTCATCATCTGTATCCAACTTACAGCCACCCAATATGGATGTGAAAACAAGAAGCAGGCCTATTGATATATATTTCAACATAAATTCTTCTTTTTTATCTGATTATTATAAGCTTAAAGTAACACCCATAGTCCATGTACGTGCATTGGGATATCCACCGGAATAATCTCTACCCAAACCGTTCACGCTTTCGGGGCTGATACCCGAATAGTTAGAGAATGTCCAGATATTATTGACCGACGCTTTCAAAGTGACTCCACTCACCCGTAACACGTTCAACCAGGATTTTGGCAAACGGTAGGATACGGATACTGTATTGATCTTAAAGTAAGAACCGTCTTCTAGAAAGAGTGTTTGTGCTTCTCTGAAAGGATCTATCTCCTTATTGTGATGATAATTATAAGGATTCGGATAAGTAGCGTTGTAACGGTTGCTCTCCGTCCAGAAATTATAGCTTCCAATCGGAACGATAGCCGCATCCTTCTTTAAGTCATCGATATTTCTCTTTGCAGGATATGTGTAAGATTTTAAGGTGTTTGCCAAGACTGTATTGATCACATCACGCTTCAAAGTAAAAGAGGTATTGACATGAACACTCAGATTTTTATAACCTAAGTTGAAGTAAAATCCTCCATTGATAAGCGGTTGTGCATTACCTGCTATCACACGGTCTTTTTCATCAATGATGTAATCACCGTTTACATCTACCCAAATGGGGTCTCCCGCCTTAAAGTATGCCTCTTCCGAAGTGCTCGTCCCGACACGGAGTCTTTTACCGGTAACCGGGTCTACCGGTACGTCTTCATCGGTAGCATACACTCCTTTATTGATATACAGCAACATAGCTGTTGCGCTTCCCCCCAAGCGATTGGCTACCCACGCATCTTTGTTGATTAACTGGCGGGCCTCGTTGGGAAGCTTAGTCACTACGTCTTTATTCATAGAGAAGTTAAGACCACATTCAAGATTCCATTTACTTTGAACAGGCAATGGTTTACCACGCAAAAAGACTTCCAGACCATAGTTAACCAAGCTGACTTCGGTACTTCTTACTTTTGCGAATCCTGCATGATCGGGCAAATTAACATCACTAAGTTGATTGTCCACCTGTCTGTAATAAAAGTTTATATCTGTAGACAAACGGTTGTTGAACAAAGATGTTTCATAACCCAAATTCCAGGTTGTTGTAGTCACCGGATCCAAATGTACATTAGGCAGTCTTTCGAAATTAATTGGAATATAAGATTCACCATCATATATGTTATTCGAATTGATGTCATAAGTACCATATACATCATAGCGGGTAGCACTGTACTTTACGACCCGTCCCCAAGTGGCACGGATACTCATATTATCAAGGAAGTTACTGTAACGTTCCATAAAACTTTCATAGCCAATGTTCCAACGGAAACCGAGAGAAGGATTAAAGAGCCATTTGGTCTTGGTTCCATATACAGAGCTCAACTCCGGGCTTAATGTTGGAGTAAAAATGTATTTTTCACCTCCTGCCTTGAATGTACGGCTTCCCTTAAACGAAAAACTGGGATTTAAAATCAACGCAAAAGTACTTTGATTCTCACTGATACTGGCAGAACCTTCGGATTGAGCATAACCTACAGGACCCAAAATGTAATCATTGGGCAACCCTTTAAACTTAACGGTATTACCTGTCCATTTTTTAGAATTATAACGGATACCTGCTGTTAAACCTACATTGGCAATATACAAATCGAAATTCCGATAAAAATATGTGTTTATATATACTTCCGATGTGTTAGAGCTATAATTCTCCTCATAAGACCGATAATTATCATTATTCAAGATAGCAGGTTTAAATTGTTCGCTCTCTGAAGCCGTATAATTATAATTAAACACACCTTTCCACTGTATCCGGTATGGCAACATATATCCCAAATTAACGGTAGTAGAATAATTGGAACCGACGTTGGAGTTTGAAGTACCAAACACCTGCAACGCATCGACAGATGCTGTATATAGCGAAGGAGGAGGAAGCAGAGAAGAAGCACTTGCCGCACTTGCCACTCCGGACTGCGATACGGCACTTCCGCTACCCGTACTATTATCTGTAAAACCGACTTTCATGTCTACCCCTATCGAGAATTTAGAATCGGGCGACTGATAGTTCATATTTCCTGTCAGTGAATAACGATTGAAGTCAGTATTCTTCACAATACCCTTTTCTGTATAATAGTTACCGTTGATCTTATAGTTAAACAAGTCATTACCACCCGAAAAGCTCACATTGTGAGACTGGTTATAGGTAACTCTATAGAATTGATCCTGCCAATCGGTATTATTGTTCCAATAAGGATTCAAGCTATCTGATACTTGCGGCATGAACATCAAATCCTGATATCCATGATAGATTCGTGAAGTATCATTGTTCAGAATCTGCCACTTTAACATATTTCGTTCCGCGTTACCTATAGCCACATCACGCAAACGAGGAGGAGTAGAAACAGTAAAGTTCCCGGAATAGGACACTTTCGGTTTTACCGAATTTCCTTTTTTCGTCTCAATCAGGATTACACCATAGGCTCCATCCGAACCATAAAGAGAAGTTGCGGCGGCATCTTTCAGAATCTGTATATTAGCAATATCCTCAAATGGAATAGTAGAAAGAGGACTGACACCCGAACCGGAAACCAATCCCTGCGAATCGTAATCTTTCACTTCGGATTGAGGAATACCGTCTACCACAAACAAGGGGGCAGAAGAAGCCAGATTCCAACCGGTATCTTTATTACCTACCACTGAAATATCAGAAATACCACGTATTGTCATGGTGCCTTGTGCACCCGGCAGTCCGTTGTTTAGCTGAATATTCAACCCCGCCACACGTCCTTGCAGTAAAGACATAACATTGGCTACCGGGGTCTCTGCCAATTCTTCTGCCCTCACTACGAAATTGGAAGAAGTTACGCTGGCTTTATTTACCCTTCTTTGTCCTACAATCACAGTTTCTTCTATCTCCGTCACATCCTCTACCATGAATATATTGATACCGGCAGCCGCTTTCTTCACCCGATAGGTGGTAGGCTTCATTGCAACATTGGTAAAGTATAATTCTACATCCAAAGGAGTTTTAATCTTGAATCTACCTTCCAAATCGGATATAGTCCCCCTGATTCTCTTTTTAGTCTTTGCGTCCCGGCATATAATGTTCACTCCCGGAAGGGTTTCACCAGTCGACTTGTCATATACAACTCCGCTGGTTTCTACTTCTTGAACACGCTGCGCCATCACATCAGAAATGCTCAAGAATAATAAAAACAACAATAAAATATATCTATTTTTCATTTCTTCATCCATTTAAGATTAATCAATCAGCCAGTAAAGGCATCCCCTTAGCGAAATGAACCAACATTTCCCAATGTGCTTCTTTATAAATAGCGAACACGAAATTAAAATTATAATAACGCCTGTAACCATAGTTAGTCACAACACTGGTTCTAAATTGGACACTTGCCTTCTGACCACTAGAATCGGTATATGTCGTTTTTTCACTGAACAAAGGCAATGGATATGCCATATCCCACACCACCTTTTCTGAATTTACTTCCTTCAGAAAACCAGCCTGAAACATATCCTTCCAATTGGTTTCATTGAAACGACTCGGACTGATAACATTCCAAGACGGATCATAAAATGATATGGACAATGAAGTAGAAGGGTCTTTCTTATCTTTATTCTCTCTAAAATAAATATGAATATCTCCCGGTTCTACAAGCTCTACTCTACTGAAGGATTCACCTGTACCTTCATATCTCATATTTGAACTCTCTGCACTTACGTATTCAGCGATGGCCAATCCTGTCTCCGGATCATATATAGAGGGTTCGAAATCGATTTCCCGAAAAGGCATAAGCCGCATCTTCTTCATAACCTTATAACCGCCGGAATTACTGATTCTCATATTGAATATATATCCGGAGTCAGGTTGACAACGCAATATACTTGAATTAGCTTCGCTCCACATAATCAGTTCTCCACTGTTTTTACGGACATCGAACAGACGACGATACTCTGTACCTCGCTTAGCATTTATTTCTTCAATTGATTTCTCGGTTCCTAAATATGGTTTTTTCCACACACGCACCGGATAATATTCCTCTAATTCGGGAGCCGGACTACCATCATAATGCATCATATCCGTTATTTCACAAGTTAAAGGTAATGTTGATTGTGCTGTATTGAATATACCTGTATAAAATGTTGTATGCCCCATTGTCGGAGTAAATATGGTTGTCGTAAAATTCACGTCACGATCAAAAGCATCTTTTTCCTCAGGAAGAAAATTATCCATACAACTTGTTCCCATCATTAGTAGCAAGGTAGACGATGCAGCCATCCATCCCAATCTTTTCATTTCTTTAATATTTTTCATGACCTAAATTTCTGAAGTAATGAATAAACTTACCAAATCCGAACTCATGCTGCGGTACCATCACATGAATCACCCCGTTCTTTGTATATATATCAGTCCACAAAACTTTAGCAGGTTCCCATTTATCTTTATCTAACGTATTATTCATGTCGTAGAAAGTAATTTCTTTGGGACCACCATTGAGAAATCCGCTAGCCGGCAGCCTTCGGTAAAGTAAACTCATACGATAAGAATGTAATCCCTGAATTAACTGTCCTTCGACAGAAGATACTGTAGACAACTGTGGAGTATCATACAAGCCCGGTACCATATAGCGACATAGTAATGAATCCATTTGTGACTTATATTCATAATCGATATATATGGGATTTCCTTCCTTATCCAATACTGGTGCCTCAAGTCTCTTTTGGTAATTCCACAATTTCTTCAAAGTAAGTTCACCAACAGCGTATGCCTCTTTCTCACCGGCATCTTCATCCAAATCTTCTGCAGTAAGTTGCAGTTTGTTCAATTTACGATATCTGTTTAACATCTCTATAGCAGATCTGAAACAAGAATCAGGCAGTGCCATCAAAGTATATTGTCCCGTTTCGTCTTTTAAAGACCGACGCAACTCATTCAGCTTCAACGGAACTCCTGAAGCGTCTTTTTCTTCATCCGGCAAATCCAAAAAATACATTAACGAATCAAAAGTGAGTCCTAAATCCGGATCACCTGCCTTCAAATAATCATAAATAGTACCATCATATCGAGCTATTCCCTCCCCTTTCACATCTGAAAGGTCGATATCTGCTGCGGTAAAATCCGTACATGAAGAAAGCACTAATGCTGCCAAGCTGCATGTAATAATCAATAACTTGTTCATAGTATCTTGAGTTTTTTATCGTTTCCAATAGTCATTTTGTTCGATAGTCGGATTCTCTCGCAAAACGTCTCCACTCACCGGCCAATAAATTCCTCCATTATTCAGTAGTGTGACCATTTCCTGATCGTCTCCAACAATACGGGCTTCGCGGATACGGTCATACCATCGATGTCCTTCGCCTATCAGTTCTCTACGACGTTCCTGAAATATCTCCTTCAATAATTTTTTAGGATCACTATCCAAATTCTTTGCATAAGACATGTTCGGAAGATTGCGTATATCACGCAACTCGTTCAAAAGCGCCAATGCATCCGACGGACGATTGAGAACCACTAATGCCTCTGCACGCAGCAATTGCATGTCCTCCATTCGCGAAAATATGATAAAAGAACTGTAAACTCCCAGATTATGATCCCCATTATCGCTTCCGGTAACTACTTGTATCTTTGAAAAGATCGGATAATCCAAGCTCATACCGGTAATATAATTCTTATAATATGCAACAGGAGTAGACATGTCATTCACTCCAACCCGGTTGTCCGAAGTATATGTACGCATGAACATATTCTTTAATGTATCTTTGGAGAGATAAATATCGGGCAACTGTTTCCGTACAATGGGCTCTGCCAATGTCCACGATTCCAAATGTCCATCAGTTCCGACTTCATTTACCTCATTACTGGTATATTTATAACCAAAAGATACCAAGCGTGCCGCACGATAATCGACATTATAATCACCATAAAAAATGCCTTTCGGAGCGACCAAATTCGATGTTGTTGTGAAAATCTCTATGGCATTGATAAACCGCTCCATTTTATCCAATACATGCGCCGAGTAAATTTCTGCATCTATGTAATTTCCTCTCCAGGCTTCTACATGCGCCAAAATCGTATATGCGGAATAACGATTCAGTAATAAACCTTTCCATGTAGCAGCATCAAACCCATAGTATTTATCTGAAGAGGCGCCTAATTGTTCCGGCAGTAGCTTGGCAGCTTCACGTAGCTCGTTTATTACATAATTTAAAACAACGTCAGCATCCGTACGTGCCACTTTCGGAAAAGTGCCATTATCATAAGAATAGGTAATCAAGGGTACATCCCCCCACATCCGCACCATATAGAAGTAGGCTAAAGCACGAATTACACGGACTTGAGCGGCATCGTATGTATAGTTGACTTCCGAATAAGCGGGATCTTTTTCCACTACTTCTTTTGCTTTTTCAATGAAAAGGCAGGCAGCATTGATAACCTTATAAAAGCGTGTCCAATCGGATATTTTCTTTATATTTTCAAATGGACTGTCCAGTTTATTGTCTCTGATGGCTTGCAGGTCGCTACGAGTCCGTACGGTGAAATCACCCATCCGAAGATCACCGGTAGCCCAAAAAGTATTATTCTCCCCCAATGCTGTTCGCATCAATCCGTAGACACCGAACATTGCGGAGCGTGTATCTGTCAGTGAATTCCATTGCTGTTCCTGCGTAGCGACATGAAAGAACTCATTGTCGTTCTCCAGCAAATCACTGCATGACGAAAAAAGCAAGGGAGCGGCCAGCACCAACAGCTTCATCATCTTTTGTATGTACAATAATCGATTCATATTTAATTTATGTATTAGATTAGAAATTTAATTTCACCCCTACAATCACTGAACGGGAAAGCGGCTGACCATACCCTCTGTAATATCCATCCATTTCTATCAGTTCAGGATCGTCTCCACTAAAGCCGGTGAAAGTAAGTAGATTGTTTCCTGTAACGTAGAAATAAATGTCCTTGAGTTTCTTCTTGGATACATCTTTCTTCTTACCTTCTCCTTTATAGGCTTTCTTCCCGATAGGCATGGTATAACCCAATGTTAATGAACGGAGCTTCAAATAAGAGAGCTTTTCCAGAAACAAGTCCTGTTCGGCGCGATAAGGCGTGAGACCGCTCATTTGATTGTATAAAGGATAATCATCCTTATCATTGGTATTCTGCCAGAAGAAGATCTCACGCAGGCTTTCGAGCGATGGTGTGTTTTCCAATGTCAGGAAGTTATAGCGTTGTGAAGAACGATAGTTGATAGCATCATGTCCTAATGCAAAGAACAGATTGACACCTAAATCGAAACGTCCCAACTTAAAGTTATTTATGAAACTTCCCGTTACTGGTGGCAGGCTATGACCTTTCAATATTTTATCATCATCATTAATTACATTGTCATCATTCTGATCTTTCCATTTCGGATCGTTTTTCGCAAACTCGATAGAACTCATAGACAGTTTCTTACCATCTTTCACAGGAACTTCGGCATCGGAAGTATAAACACCCTCGTTCTGATAGAGCCAGAACTGATCAATAGCATGTCCCACCTGCAATTTGCGATTTCCAATCACCAGTTCGTTCAGATTCTCCGGCAATTGCAACAATTCATTCTTATTATATGCTACTGAAAAAGAAGCATCCCATGAAAATCCTTTAGGATTATTAAAAGGTTTACCCGAAAGTGTTACTTCAACACCTGAATTGCGCACTTTCATGCCATTGGTATACTTATACTCATATCCATATTCCCGATTGACAGGAATGGTTGTCAACAAATCACAATCTGTATTATTATAATATTCTACTCCCAAAGAAAGACGATGGTTGAAAAATGAAGTATTCATTCCTATATTCCATTTATCCGAATAAGGCCATCCTAGTTCATATCCTATCCAACCAGTATTATAAGGACGAGCTACTGTAGCCCACCCATAGTAGGAAGAAGTTACCGGCTGTCCGAAACCCGTCATTTCTTCCCCTGTATATTGAGGGCCGGCTGCAAACCTATTATTATCCAAATAGCGTCCTATCCTTGCCCATGAACCACGCAATGCAAATTCTGAAACTTCAGAAAGATCTTGTAACAGTAAATTCTTCAAATTCAAACTTGCGCTAACTGCCGGAGTAAACAGCCAACGACTATCCTTCTGTATATTGGACGATCCATCTCCACGAAAAACGACCTGTGCATCAAAAAGATTTTTATATCTATAATCTACTGACAAAAGAGTGCTCACCATGTTGTTTTTCATCTTATCAACAAAACGTCTCATGTATACAAAACCACCACCATTGGTAGACGGTTTAGTATCATCTGTTCCATCATACGCTTGTGCATAATTATAATGTTGCACACTCTTCATAATAATTGCCTGTAAACCCATATTCAGAAAATGAGTTTTTTGAATATCAAATTTATAATCTGCACTTGACTGCCAAATCAAACGGCGATTATAACCAGAATAATTGGATACATAGTTTACAGACTCCATCAATCCCATTGGCCAAAAAACGTGACGTACATTGGTATTATAGTCCATCATCAAACGGGTATCCACATGCAACCCTCTCCATGTATAGTTTACGCCCAGATAACCACTTAAAAGGTTGTTCAAATTATCATTTTTCTTATATTCTTCATAGTTGTCAAGATAGGAACGATAAACAGAAGATACAGACGATAAAGGTGTTGTTAAATCCGGCAAATATTCAATTTCGGCATAACGATCGCGCATATTGCGATTACCATTGCGCGAAACACGCGCTACATTCAACAAACAGGAAACACCCAATTGATCTGTCAAATTCATGTTTAGAGCAAAGCTGGCTGTCAATTTATTAAAACTGGTATTGTCCGCTACTCCATCATTACCTGTATAGCCTAACATAAATATATAGTTGGCCATGCTTCCGCCACTTCCCATCGAAGCACTGAAATTATAAAGAGGAGACATACTATAATAATCGTTTGCCCAATCGGGTTCTCCAAAGAAATTCATATCACGGAAATCTTTCATCCATGCCGGCATCTTGTTCAGATAAGTAGTACGTTGATCGTTCGTGGCACATAGATCGGTAAAGCGCATACGAAAAGCGTAATCGTTGGCCGCATTGGTCATTTTTATTTCTGATGGCGGAATGGCAATACCGCCATTGGCACGGATGAACATATTGCTACCACCATAATAACCATCTTTCAAGTTCACCAGAATAGCACCGTTAGCTGCCAATGGTCCCAACTTTGCCAATCGAGCCGCATCTTTCACTACCTCAATAGAAGCTACATTATCCATGTTCAGACTAGCTAAAATATTGGTAGCTGTACCGATAGGATTCACTTCTGCATTTTTAATACCATATACATAAGCGTCGTTTGTCAACAATGGAATGCCATTGAGAAAAACAACCGGCTGTGCAGAAGACATATCCCCCTTTGAAAATACCGGAGTGGACAAGCCACGAATCAGCATATTCTGCATAGTTCCCGGTTCGCCTGTCGTTTCCTGAACATATACACCAGGCAGCGTACCTTTCAAGTATTGCTGCAGAGATATATAAGGTGAACGCGATAGCTCCCATAAATTGAGCGTATCTTTAGAAGCATAAATCACCGCTTTTTTCTTCGTGTCATGAGCTGCACGAATAAGATCGGTATTTTCCATCATTTGCCCCGTATTCTCGTCCGGGGAAATACTATCATTTGGAAGAAAGAGATGTCCGCCACTCCGAGCAGCTCTAATTTCACTTCCAAATCCCAACAAAGCTACAATAGCGCAAAAACGAATTATTGCATTTTTCATCTGTTGATTAGATTTTAAAGATATTATTATAATTATATTAATACATAACATAAAACTCTCACTGCAAATGAAAGCATATTTTTCTCAATACATGTTCTATTTTGATTCAGAAAGGTTCAAAATTAAAGCATTTTACGCACCAGACGGTTTCTGAACGCTATATAACCAAAAATCATTCAAAAAGGTATAAATATGATTCAAGCCACTTTATTTGCTCCAATCATATTTATACTTTTTATTCATTCTTCATCAACGCATCAACGGTTTTATGACATGAACCAGTTCACCATTATCTGCTATTCCTTCTATATTCAGAAAATAATTCCCTGGCTGATCGGATGTATAGAACGAAAAGGCAGCATTACCCTGTTCATCTGTTATCAATCTCGGACTCCAATAAAGAGTGGTACGCAAATCGGGTATCTCATTATTCTTTCCTGCCGCCTTATCATATTTAGGTGAATAGAATTCGACTGGTTTTTGATAGCCTAAAGGATAGAATGTGGTATTCTGCATATTTCTTTGCTGGATATCATCATAATACTTCGACCACCATCCTAAACAACGGGAGTCAAAACCGTCTTTTGTCGTCACGTTCAATACGGCAATCTTTTCCTGGCTGAAAGGAATACGACAGTAGGCATGGCATAAATCACGACCCGTATTCAAATAATATTTTTCACTCCATTTCAATGTTCCACGCAACAGAGCATTTGCCCGGTTCCGGTCAACGTCTTTAACCAATGTCATACTCTCCACATCACCGGGGTTAATCCAACTCACCAGAATATCCGGTTTACAGAAATTATCGTCTACAAATAATAATATCCGTTGATTACCGTAATATATCATTTCTTCTACCATATCCGACGAGCGTGAAGACTTACTTTCCACCGCATCCGACTCATATCCACTTAGTGACGATGTATCTCTGACCGCTAGTGTTTCATCTGCTTTTAGCCGTGTCTGTATATCTTCCGGCTCCTCTGCCAGGGTAGAAATAGTCAATCCCTGCGATTTTAACAGAGTGCGCATATCTTTATAGCGTACCATTTCTCTGTCTGTAAACACACGATAATCACGACTTCCCCACATCGGCGCTCTGACAATAATATCCTGCAACATGAAATGCAAATTGTCCAAGCGGGTCATCATCTCCACATCTGCTTTCTGTACATTACGTACAGAATCATCTTCCAACGGGAGTTGCGGATAAAGCGGCAAATCTTTGGGAGATTCCCAGTCAAACAGTTCAATCTTCCCTGTTCTTTTTGCTTTCAACTGTACTGCACTGATGTAGAAGCCACTTCCATCGACATAAGCAATACTGTCAAAGCAGAAGTAACCGTTCTTATCGGTAGAGGTGTACTGCTGAAAACCTTTCAGGCTACCTGTTCCCGAAATAGAAACCATATGTTCATCATTCGACTTTGTTAAAAGTCCTCCGGCTGTTACGGCACGTCCTTGTATTGCCATTTCAGAATGTTTTTCCAATGCGGGCGTTTTATATTTCCCCAGAATGACTTCGGGTAATTCATACCGCCGCCAACCTTGTGTCATCATAAGCAAATCCAGACTGTTTCGAGCCGCCGAACTTTCTTTCTTGAAATAAAATCCGGGTGACTGTATAATCCCCTTTAATTCGGATGTCAGCAATAAATGAGAAAGGATGCTGATACTGGAATCGGCTGCCGCAAATTTACTGTCGATCACTGATACGGAATAATTCCCCTTCAAAGGTTGACTATCAGCATTCAGAAGGCCAACGTTCACCGATACGGCCTCCCTTTTCTGTGTGAGAGATCCATTGACTGACAGATTACAAACTGTAGAAAGATAGGAATCAGAAAATGCCAAACGCTCACTCAAAACTTTTCCATCTTTGTTCAGCAGTACAAACTGCACGACACCCGCGGGGAAATATTGCTTGGGGAACAGGAATTTTTTTTGAGGTTCTTTCCATTCTTCCGATGCTATAATCATTCCACGAACGTGAGCTACTAAATAAAGAGATTCCATAGGTACACCTGCTACGGATAATAAAGAGACATGGAAATTGTCACGTTGTGTATCAACTCTCAAGCCATATAAAGCCTTTGTATCAACAGCTGGCAGTTTGAATGTTTTATTCCGTCCGAACTCATCCTCACATTTAGCTATATAAGATTTACCCGCTTCGGGAGTCAAAACAAACAGTCCCATTCCCTCATGAAGTGTACGAGCCGAAGAAACGACCTCTCCGGTTTCATCCACGATATCCAAACTGATATCCGCCGCATTTCCAGTATGCCCCATCGCTTTGAAAGCAATGCGGCAATCTTGTCCGTTTAACAGGTAGCCTCCTTCAGGATAAAATGTTATATCATAATCTTCATTCCGGGTACTCACCGGCAGATAACGACGATACACATTATCATCAGTATCTTTCATGGACAAAAGCCAGGATGTATTTCCTTTCCAATCATTTTTGTCCCATTCTATCGTAAACCCATTTTTTATATCAGACAGTTTCAATGAAAGATCCGACCTATTCTTTGTCGACATCTCTGCCTGACTAAGCATCATCAGCTTATCTCCTGTTGTGAATGTGAGTGCCAGATCTGGCGTTTTGGAATTGTTATGGGAAAGAGACTTCATACCTACTCTATTCCAGGAAACAGTCACTATCCGAATGGGACGTCTGAAAATACATTCATTTGCATTTTTCAGCATATAACGGGAATAAGCACGCAGTGTATATTCTCCATCGGCCAGTTCACGAGCCAAAGACAAATAACCTTGATAGATTCCATTATCCGAACGTACCAGTGCCTGTGATATTATAGAATCCAGCGGATTTACCAACTCTACATATATATATTTATCACATAAAGGCTTGTGCAATGCAGCATCTACGATATAAGACCGGAACCACAAAGTATCGCCTGCCAAATAGGTTCCTTTATCTGTATGTAAATAGACTTTTTCTTGTGGAAATATACTTAATTGAGATAGGAAACAACTCGTCAATGAATCCTTATCAAACTTTCCGGTTTGTCCATATCCCTTCACTGCTCCGATTACAAGCAGAATTAATATCAATAGAATATTATTTTTCGTCATGACTTGTGTGTATGTGTTGTTTTAGTTTATAAAAACAGGAAATCCACTATTTACATCTTTTTTATCCAGACTCCATCGAGAAAAGACTTCTTTCTTGTCTGCCCACTTATTAAGCAAATCGACAAATGACTGCTGCTTCATCTCATCCGCACTGAAATATCTGAAAGAATCAGGTATTTTCATTGCCCCGTACATTATTTTATTCCAAGAATCCGTGCGAAGTTTGTTTCCTTCGAAACGTGGCTTCCTAAGTGTGGTCATTTTGCAGGATTCTTCACTCCAATAACATGCAGCGCCATCCCGGTTGATACGGTCAACGGATGGTATAATCAAATTATCAGGATCAGCAAAATAAGCATATACACCTACGAGTCCGTCAGTCACAATAGGATATATGGTATGGATTTTCCCGGCACTATAATTATTGGCAAAAACCACCTTCCATGTGGAGACTTGAATAGAATGTAGATTAATATGTCCGGCAATACCACCGGCTACATCTCTTGCCATTATTGTTCCTGTATTGTAACAATTGGCTACAGTGTCATTGGGAAGTCCTTTCAATCCCGTGTCTTTAACTGACTTTTGATAAGGTTCGGAAAATTCACCTATAATACCGCCTACATGCTCGTAACGTCCGACAATATCTCCTCTATTAAAGGAATTGTAGATAGACCCGCCTTCAAAATAGCCCACAATTCCTCCTACACAACGATGACCGTACACTCTACCGTAGTTACGACATCCGATGATACGGTTTTGCCCGGAAGAAAAACCTATTAGCCCTCCGGAAAAATTACGGTCGTTTTCTACAATGCTCTCGTTTGAACAATTCAAGATTTGAGTATTAAAAGAAATATGACCGGCCAAAGCACCTACATAATTATAGGCAATAATGTGGGAAAAACAAATACGAATATTCTTTACTACCGCTCTCCTCAAAAAGCCAAAAAGACCTTGGCAGAAAGTTTCGGAACCGGCTTTCATAAACAGTCCGGCAATATAGTGTCCGTCTCCATCAAAAGTACCTTCAAAAGGAGTTTGCGATGTACCAATCGGAGTCCAGGACTTTAATTTAGTTTGTCGATCCCATTTTTTCCAACCTGTCGTGTCATTTAGCCAAATGTCCGCAGACAATTTCACCGTTTTACCTCGAAAAGAGTCTCCTCCATTCACTGATTTAGCAAAAGCAACCAAGTCTTCTGTTGTAGAAATAATCAATGGATTTTCATTCATAAGTCGTGCTGCATTCCCTGAAGAAACTAAAGCCAGACAAATGATTAGCATAAAAATTCTGTTTTTCATTTATATAGAAATTTAAATTAAGACTCGCTTATTGAAAGACAAAAGTGAGCCTTTTTTTAAAAACAGAGGTACTGAAATCAACCAAATAGGTTCAAATTCAGCGCATAATCACTTAGAGAAAATGTTTGAAGAGATTATTCTTTTCATTTTAATGTTTTCTGATATTCTTTCGGAGTCACCCCAAATTCATCCTTAAAACAAGTAGCAAAATATTTAGGGTTAGAAAATCCACATTCATAGGCAACCTCTGCTACTGATATGGACCTGTTTTTCAGCAACTGGCTGCCGTGCTTTAATCTAATATTCCGAATAAACTCAATCGGGGATAATCCTGTAGCAACTTTCATCTTTCTATAAAGGGAAGATTTGGAGACCGCTAACGCATCTGCCAGTTGAACAACATCAAAATCACCTTCGGAAATATTCGTTTCAATCACGGAAACTACTTTATCAAAGAATTCTTTATCGACAACCGAGGTTTCCAACGCATCAATCTGCGCATCTGCATTGGAACGGAATTCTTCCTGTTTGCTGCGTTTATGGTTTATAAAATTATTAATACGCGCTTCGAGTATTTTTAATTCGAAAGGTTTTGCAATATATCCATCAGCTCCGGCATTATAACATTCAACCCTATCTTCCACCGTATTTTTTGCAGTCAATAAGATGACCGGGATATGGCTGGTTTCTAAATCAAACTTTAAATTCCGGCATAATTCCAAGCCATCCATTTCGGGCATCATCACGTCACTGATGACTATATCTATTTCATTCTCCTTCACTATTTCTAAAGCTTCGATTCCGTTCTTCGCGATCAGTACATGATAATTCCGGGATAGAATCCGTTTCATGAGATATAATAATTCTTCATTATCCTCTACCAATAACAAATGATGTTCATTGGTTTGATGTGTACCCATCTCTGTTTCTTCAGATTCATCCAAATCCACACCACCTAATATGACTTCGTCTTTCTTTTCTTTCACTTTCTCTACGGCAAACTCGTTTTCTCTATAACTATCCTTATCAATAGGAAAATCTACAGTAAAAATGCTTCCTTTGCCCAATTCACTTTCTACTTTAATACTGCCGTGATGTAGTTCTACCAAGTCTTTTGTCAATGACAGTCCTATGCCGTTGGACTCGCTTCCATCTTTCTTATGGGCTGTATAGAATCTGGCAAAAATATTTTCCAACTCTTCTGAAGCAATACCCTCACCTGTATCCGACACTTGAATACATAGACGACGATGCCCGGAAGCCTGATAGGATTTCATCATCAGTTTTATCTCACCACCGGCATCCGTATGTTTGCAGGCATTGGATAAAAGATTAGACACAATCTTATCTATTTTATCCGCATCAAAACAGGCTATCAACGTTTCCTCTTCAACCGAAAACACAAAAGTCTGCTTTTTCTTCTTCATTAAAGGTGCAAAATTCACACTGCAAACATCTGATACAAAAGGAATAATATCTCCTTGAGATAGTGATAGTTTCATATTTCCACTTTCTACCTTACGGAAATCAAGAATCTGTTGTAGTAGACGCTTCAGCTTATTTACATTCGACCGAATCATATTCAATTGCGGAATCCGCTCTCCACTAATCAGTTCGGCATCATCAACCAAACAGGTGATAATAGTAAGAGGAGTCAGCAGGTCATGAGAAATATTTGTAAAATAGCGTAATTTCGTTTGTACCAATTCTTCTGATTTCTCCCTGTCTATCTGTGCGATTTTTAGTTCATGCCGCAATTGCATGCGCTTTTGCATTCTTCGATAAAAAAGATAAATGCATATAATTATAAAGACGGCATACAGTGTATACGCCCACCATGTTTCATAAAAAGCAGGTTGTTTATATACCGAAATTTTAGATATATACTCACTCCATAAACCATTCACATCTGTCGCTTTCAGATAAAAAGTTCGTTTTCCCTTGGGCAGCTGATTATAAAAAGCAAATTGCCGGTCACCTTTGACATAAACCCAGTTATCATCTACTCCTTCCATTTTATAGGCGTATTTTATTTTATCCGGGAAAGCATAATTCAAAGAGGAAAAATCTATTTCGATATTTTTATCTCCTGAATTCAGGACTATATTCTGATTGCTCAAATCAAAACGATTATTGTTCTTCTCCAAAAGAGCTGACATTCCGTCAATTTTCACATCTGCTATCATTGTCTTGATATTCTGGGGATGTTCAGATAAACGTTCATAAGGAGTAAATGCTGTGATCCCCCGATTACCACCATAAAGCATTCTACCTGAACGGCTTATAAAGTAGGAATTCGGCATAAAGGAATTCACTAATATATCATCCATAGTAGAATAGTCCATGATGCCTCCATTTTTCGGTTCATATTCTATGATACGTTTGTTAGTAGAAATCCATATATGCTCTAACCGATCGGTTACAATATTGAAGATGCTTTCTTCGAGCATATCAAACACATTCGACAAATCTGTTACTTTCTTTTTTTGAGAATCATAAGTAAAGATACTGCCTTCTTCACTGCCTAACCATATTAATCCTTTATCATCTACACAAATGGCAGTGATATTATTACTCATCAAACCATTCGTCTCGGAAGTCAGATTCTTTAAGCTTGATTTCTCGAACTTTAATTGAGGAGGAATCACAGCGGTATATACACCCTGCTTTTTGGTGCTGATCCATAGGGTATTGTCTTTACCCTCTCCAATTCCGGTTATATCCTTCAATACGATATGCGTATCTTGAATATCTTTCTTTCCTACAGGTTTTACCAATATGCCAGCGGTAGTTATAATCCAAAAGTTACGTTTACTATCTTCATAGAACAAATATGGATCTCCCGGATTCTCTGTCATACATTTCTTTAAATCTAAAATTCCGAGTAATTGCATTTTGCCCTTTTCTTTCTTCACCCTATAAATTTCAGAATCATATTCAGTTCCTAACCAAACTTCATGAAGAGAAGAAACAGGTGCTATACAACTTATATTTTTCAAATTTGATATTCCTTTGAGTGAAGGGATATCCGTATGAAACTGGATATCTGTCGAATTGGGTTTAAGAATCCCTACTCCCCAACGGTTTTGATTAATCCACAAATCACCATCTTCATCTTCGTATATGTTTTTCACATTAGCATTAAATCCTGTCTTTTTTCGAATAGTTGAAAGTGAGTTGTTCTGAACAAAGGGCTTATTCAGATCAATCATAGACACTCCTTCATTAAAAGCAGCAATCCACAGGTTGCCAAATGCATCTTTTACTATCTCACTAAAAATATTATTCAACTTAGAGGATATATGGGAAATATCAACATTACTAACCATATCCCCCGGACGTTTCTGGAGTGCGTAAAGTCCTTGCGTAGACACAATCCAGATATATCCATACTTATCGTCCTGAACAATGCTAAAACAACCACTCTCATCCCATTTGTTTTCATTCTCTACAATAACATGATTATACATCATTTCCTGCTTCTCTTCGGGATAAAACAGATATATACCACTTTCCCAAGTCAGCACCCAATGTTGTCTCTTGTCATCCTGAAATACTTTAAACGGATTATTCCAGCGTCCTATTTTAGGCAGACTTACGAATGAATCTTTCTCTGAATCATATTTATGAAGTCCTCTTTGCCACAAGGTAACCCAAATATTCTTATCCAAATCTTCATAAATAGAATTTACGCTGGTAACGGGCAAGGATGCATCATACTTTTTGCAAAAAGAAAAATCACTGGAACAACGAAAAACAGAAGTTAGTGTACCTATCCAAAGCCATCCTTTACTGTCGACTATCATTGTCCGGATTTCCTGATCTTTAAGATCGTTATGTTCGACCGGGATTATCTGATAAGTTTGTTTATTCAGTATATTCAGGCCTTTCTTAGTGCCTATGTACAAAAATCCCTTATCATCTTCTGCAATACAGGTAATTTCATTGTTTGTCAATAAATTCGGCGTCTTTAGACCGGAACGGAAAGTTTGTATGCGATAAGCATCATAACGGCACAATCCATCTTTTGTTCCCAACCACAAAAAACCTTCCTTATCACAGTGAACACGCAGAACTGAACTGGAAGGCAAATAATTATTCAATGGCAAGGTGGTCACGGACATCTGTTGAGCAAAAACACATGAAAAAACAGGAAGAAGAAAGAATAGTATATAATATCGAATTGTATAGTTCATAGTAGTATCGAATATTTAGATTCATTTTCTAATGCAATATTAAAACAAAATTTAGCTGTAATAGCAGGTAAAGACCTTAAAATGTGTTAACCACCCACTAAAGAAAGCATATATGAATGATTTTTGAACCTTACTGAATGATTCTTATCCCTTGTAAAACACATTATTTAAAATCAAACGTATTTGAATTATAATAGAACTCTTATCTAAATATCTTTCATCAAATTTGCAATCAGAAACAATTAATTACTGAATAACTAATTTATCAAACATTTCAATATCATGAAAAAGAAGTATGTAAGAATCATGTTCTTATCAATGGCGTTATTGACGACTAGTGTAACAGCAACTTACGCTGCTCTACCCAAAGACGACAAAAAGGAAAAGGAAGAAATACCCGCAGACGCCTATTTACCGCAGCTGACCATTAATGGAACAAATGAATCGGTCTCATTTATAGTCAATTCTGCAGCTTTGCCCGGGAAAGAAATCAAAGTAACTGCACCTAATGGCTTCACAGTATCTCCTGCTGTAATACCGGCTAATAAGGGAAAACAAAAAGTAACCATAACATTGAATAGTACGAAGATACTGACTGAAGGCAAGCTCGTATTAAGAAGTGGAGATACACGTTCGTATGTGAAGGTAAAAGGATATGGCACCGCACTCCCTGTAAAAGACATTTCTAAATCACCCGCATATAAAGGCGGAAAGGATTCAGAATTTACGAAACCATTTACCCCAGGTTCTAAAGGATACACTATCGAATTCAGAATAAAAACCGATGATACGGAACAGAACTTTTATCCTTATTTCGTTAATGAAAAAGGATACGGATTCAAAGCGTATTTCAATTCTTCCGAGATAGGCATATACAATAACTACCAGAAGGCTATTAGTAATCCGGCCACTAACGGAAAAGAAGGTGGAAAAGGCAAATTCTACAATAATGACGGACAGGCTCATACTTACCGTTTTGCCATAACTCCCGATAATCGTGCTTTCATCTTCAGAGATGGAGTTCCTGTAGACTCTGTACGCATCAAGGACTATGCTCCACAGCCGAACTTTACTGCTGGAATCGGTAAACCTGTAGAAAATCTTTTGAAGAATCCGGGGTTTGAAGGAGAATTCGATGTAGATCCCGACAGCAAACTGACTACCCATATCGAAGGATGGGATGTCGTTATCGGTGACCGCTGGAACTCTGAACAGTACGTTCTTCCCGAAGAACTGGACAATGAACAAGACATAGATAACCATGTATTTGAAATCAGACCTTACAAATGGGCAAGCGGATGGAGTGACGGAACCTTGGCACAAGTAGTAAATGTTGTACCCAATGAGACGTATACCTTATCTGCTTTACTGAAAGGCGGTATTGCTGAAAAAGAAGGAAAACTTACCGGAAAAATGACTATTGAAGAGGTACAGGACACGGAAAAGAGAGTTGTCACAGAAATAGCAAGCAAAGAGTGGGAAACTTACTCTATGGACTATACCACATCACCCGATTGCAAACAAATACGAGTTGCTTTCAGCGTAGGACGTGGCGGATGGGGAAATGACATTGGCTCCATCCGTGTAGATAATACCAAACTAACTGGTGTATCATGTGTATATTCCCCCAAATTCGGTTTTATGGATAATACAGCGGATGTGGAATATTTCACTATAGATGAATCTGGCGCTTATGCACCCGCACAACCTGAAATAACCATCAACATCGAAGAATAAATTATGAGAAATATCTTATTTATCTGCTTTATATTCTCATGTGTGTCCGTTTTTTCACAGAACACCCAAATAAGTCCGGGTGTTTTGTGGAATGATGTGAATGGAGAACAAATCAATGCCCATGGTGGATGTGTGGTATTTAATAAAGGCACTTACTATTGGTTCGGAGAAGACCGTACCGGATTTGTATCAAACGGAGTGAGTTGTTATCAATCTAAAGACTTGTACAACTGGAAACGTCTCGGCCTTTCTTTGAAAACGACTGGAGAAGCCAAAGAAGACTTGAACGATATCTCTCACGGCCGCCTGTTCGAACGCCCCAAAGTTATCTTCAACCCCAAAACTAATAAATGGGTCATGTGGAGTCATTGGGAAAGTAGTAATAGTGATTACAGTGCAGCACGAGTCTGCGTAGCGACCAGTGATAAAATAGAAGGTCCGTACACGCTATATAAAACATTTCGTCCTAATAAAAACGAATCACGCGACCAGACTTTATTCGTAGATACAGATGGCAAAGCGTATCATTTCTGTTCTACCGACATGAACACAAATACTAATATAGCTTTACTTAGAGATGATTTTTTGGAACCTACTCCCACCGAAATCAAGATTCTGAATGAACTTAAATACGAAGCAGCCTCTATCTTTAAGGTAGGTGATATATATTATGGATTGTTTTCCGGTTGTACAGGATGGGACCCAAATCCGGGAAGATCTGCCTATACCTATAATATCTTAGGAGAATGGACCACGGGAGTGAATTTTGCAGTTGATAAACTGAAACAAGTAACCTACAACTCACAAAGTAACTACGTCTTCCAACTGCCTGGTAAAGATAAAGCATTTATCTACATGGGGGATCGTTGGAACCGAAATGATCCGGGAAAATCTCATTTTGTATGGTTACCTATCAGCATGCGTTCCGGGTATCCGGTTGTTAAATGGTATGACAATTGGGATTTAAGTATATTCAATAATATGTATCGATACAAACGGGCGGAAAGCATTGTTTCCGGAAATACATATTCTTTATTGGAAAAAATATCTGACCGTCTGGTATCAAAACCCACCAATGGATTCACCATAGCAGATGACGATGATGATATTAATTTGAATTTCGAGTTTCTCAAAACGGGAACTCCCAATGTATACAAATTAAAGGATATAAAAACCGGAAAGTTCCTGGAATCACTATTTGGCACTTTACGTCTGAATCCTGAAAAGAAAGACGATACCCAATGTTGGATGTTCAATCTACAGGAAGATGGTTATTATCAGATACAGAACGTCAAAGATAAAAAGTATATTACCGTTTCCGGCTCGAATACATTCAACGGAACCAACCTGTATCTCACTGAATATTCAAAAAAACTAATGCAGGATTTTGCTGTATACTTCGATTCAAGTAAGTACAAATACAAGGAAGCCGATTTGTTTTCAGCTACTTACAGAGCCAACAATCTGAAACTGATGGGAGCTAAATAGCGTTTTATCCATATTTCAAATAGTAACTAAATAGTTGTATTATGAACATTAGAAGTCAACAAAAGAAGTTTTACCTTACACTTATATTCGTATGTTTATGTGGTCTGTCGGCATTTACCTCTTTTGCAGCACAACCGGAAGATACAAAAACCGGAGAGACTACTGAAACTTGGGCAATAATGGCCACAACTTTTAAACTCGCAGGCGAAAAAGAGGCCAGAAATGTAAAGTTGAACTGGATGCAACGGGAAGATGTCGATCTTTACAAAGTATATCGGGACGGAGAATTTATTGGAGAAGCTAAAGGGAATACGTACGATGATTATGATCTGGCAGTTGGCAAAACTTTTACGTATCACGTAGAAGCGTTTAAAGACGGAAAGAAAGTGGAAACAGCAATTTCCCAACAAGCTACTACATTTACACCAGTCGGTGAAGTCGAGGTTTACGATAATCTGAATGGAAAGTACATTAGTAAAGGCTCTACCAATAAACCTCAAGGAATGAAAATTGGCAGTCTATACTATTCCTATAAAATGGAAAATACAGAAAAAAATGTGAATGGACAATCACTTAAAGGTTGGATGGCCTCTGAAAGTTATTCCCCAACAGGACTTGACGGAAGTTGGAGTACTCCTCGTGAACTGGCTTTTTATCCAAATGTAAATTTTGAAGGTATTGCTTTCCGGCATAATCCCAAGACGGGTAAAGTCATACTATCCGCACATTACGAAGATGAAGAAGGATACAGTGCAGCCAAAATCTATCTGGCACAGATTACTCCTAAAGGCGAGCTTGAAGTAGGTACAATGGAGCGGCCATTAGGACATGAGTCCAGAGATCAGTCACTTTTCATTGACGATGACAATACGGCGTATCTTCTTTCCGCTACCAATATGAATAGTGATATAAATATCTATAAATTGGATAATTCCTGGACCAAACCTGTTTCATTAGTAAATACAATATGTAAAGGGTTACACAGAGAGACACCCGCTATCATCAAAAAAGATGGAGAGTATTATTTCTTCAGTTCAAAGGCTTCAGGATGGTATCCGAGTCAGACTGTATATACAGCTACTACCGATTTAGGCGGTGAATGGACACCCATGAGAGAGATTGGCAATAACTCCACTTTTGATGCACAATTCAACAGAATTAGTATGGTGGGAACAAGTTGCGGAGTATGGAGTTATCATTGGGGAGCACAACGGGAACATAAGACCCCGGATGGTAATTTCCCAAGAATATCCATCGCTGCCTTCAATCAGGGATACGCGTCGATGGATTATTACAGATATCTGGAATTTAATGATAAATACGGTATCATTCCGGTGCAGAATGGCAAAAATCTAACATTAAATTCTCCTGCTACGTCTACTGTTTCCGGAGCAAAAGGAGTTAAGGCAGATTGTATAACCGACGGAGCCTCCTTGGAATCGTCAGCCTTTTTTCAGAAAAGTTCGAATGCACCTACAGGTACTCCTTATATATTAGCTGTAGACATGCAGAAGAATGCTCGTATTTCAGAGATTAACCTTTCTACAAGACTGGTCAATGGTTCTGAAGCTGCCTACAAATATACGATTGAAGGAAGTACGGATGGAAAGAGTTATAAAATGCTTGTGGATGGTAGACAAAACTGGCAAATTGGATTTCTGATCTTAAACATTGAAGATCCTGCATCTTACAGATATTTGCGTTTGAGAGTATACGGTGTTGTGAATGTACATAAAGGCAATTCTGCCATGTGGGCAGATGGTATTTACGAGTTTGCAGCTTTTGGGACTCCACAGTAAGTTAGATAACTTTGTTAGGAAAGTAATTTAGTAGTCAAAGCCGGTCAGCTGTTTTAAGCAGTTAACCGGCTTTTGTTTATATACATATAAAAGATATTAAAAGCCTCTTACTTTTCATTTTTTCCCGCCATTATTCGCCCAAATCAAAGAAAGTGCCTATCTTTACCGCAAGTATTTTTTTATTATTCACCATTAAATATAAAGATTATGGCAAGTAGAAGAGAACTCAAAAAGAACGTAAACTATATCGCAGGAGAATTATTCACCGAGTGTTTAATCAACAGCATGTTCATCCCCAGTACGAACAAAGCGAAAGCTGATGAACTGATGGCAGAGGTACTGAAAATGCAGGATGAGTTTGTTACTCGTATCAGCCACACAGAACCGGGCAACGTGAAAGGTTTTTATAAGAAATTCCGTGCAGACTTTAATGCAAAGATTAACGAGATTATTGAAGCTATCGGAAAATTGAACTAAAAGCAGAAATGAAAAAAGCAATTTATAGCTTTATCTATTACCGCCTGTTAGGGTGGAAGACAAACGTTACGGTACCTAATTATGATAAATGCGTGATATGTGCCGCTCCACACACAACAAACCTTGATTTATTTATTGGAAAACTATTTTATGGTGCTATAGGCCGTAAGACAAGTTTCATGATGAAAAAAGAATGGTTTTTCTTTCCGCTTGGCGTTTTTTTCAGAGCAGTTGGCGGAATTCCCGTTGATCGCGGTCGAAAAACTTCGCTAGTAGATCAGATGGTTCATAATTTTGCTGAATATAAAAAGTTTAATTTGGCTATCACTCCCGAGGGAACCCGCAAAGCGAATCCAAACTGGAAAAAAGGCTTTTATTTTATAGCCTTGAAAGCCCAGGTTCCTATCGTGCTGATTGGTATTGATTACAGCAAGAAAACAATCTCTGCAACGAAAGCCATCATGCCGTCAGGAGATATTAATAAGGACATGAAAGAAATCAAACTTTATTTCAAGGATTTCAAAGGAAAACATCCGGAGAATTTTGCTCTTGGAGAAATATGATTTAAGTATCAGGTATTAAGTATAATACTTAGTTATCATGGAGTCTATCCGTATTTCTATCATACAAACCGATATTGTTTGGGAAAATAAACAAGAAAATCTCCGTTTGCTCCACGAAAAGCTGCAAAGTCTTCGTGGAATAACGGAGATTGTTGTTTTACCGGAGATGTTTTCTACCGGATTCAGTATGCAGAGTAAAATACTGGCAGAGCCAAATTCCGGGGAAACCATTACAACACTCAAACAATGGGCCGCCAAATTCCAGCTAGCCATTTGCGGAAGCTATATAGCAACAGAGAACGAACAGTTTTATAACCGTGCGTTCTTTCTGACGCCGGAAGGAGAAGAGTTCTATTATGACAAACGACATCTGTTTCGTATGGGACGGGAAGCTGAACACTTTTCGGCCGGTGATAAACGACTCATCATCCCCTATCATGGATGGAATATCTGCCTGCTGGTTTGCTATGACCTTCGTTTCCCTGTATGGAGCCGAAACGTAGGCAACGAGTACGACCTTTTAATATATGTAGCCAACTGGCCTATCCCCCGCCGTCTGGTTTGGGACACTCTGCTCCGGGCGCGTGCTTTGGAAAATCAATGCTATGTATGCGGTGTCAACAGGGTGGGTATAGACGGATATCAGCTTACATATAATGGAGGAAGTAGAGTTTATTCTGCTTTCGGAGAAGAAATCGGCTCATTTCCAGATGAAAAGGAAGGAATAGCTACTGTGAGTCTTAATCTGAACACTCTCAACCAATTCAGAGAGAAGTTCCCGGTATGGAAAGATGCAGACGAATTCCATCTGTAACATTGGCAAAATAACAAATGTTAAAAACAGATTCTTGCAGCAACAATACCTAGAACTCGGTAGTTAATTATATAGACTTCTTTTGTATCTTTGTCGTGAAAATACAGTCGTAAGGACGCTAATCTTACATAACTTAATTAACAACTTTATGAAAACAAATCTTAGTTCTCAAATCAGTCTCCACCGGGTCTCCCCCAGATACTACAGACCGGAGAATGCATTTGAAAAATCAGTCTTGACAAGACTCGAAAAAATCCCTACGGACATCTACGAATCCGTAGAAGAAGGTGCTAACTATATTGCTCGCGAAATAGCACAGACCATCCGCGAAAAACAAAAAGCAGGACGCTTCTGCGTATTGGCACTCCCCGGAGGTGATTCGCCCAGCCACGTATATACCGAACTCATCCGCATGCATAAGGAAGAAGGTCTTAGCTTCCGCAATGTGATCGTATTTAATATGTATGAATATTATCCGTTGGCTCCCGATGCAATCAACAGCAACTTCAACGCTTTGAAGAGTATGTTATTGGATCACATCGATATTGACAAACAGAATATATTCACTCCCGACGGAAGCATTCCCAAAGATACCATCTTCGAATATTGCCGTCTGTACGAACAACGCATTGAAAGCTTCGGAGGTATTGATATTGCCTTGTTGGGCATTGGCCGTGTAGGTAACATCGCGTTCAACGAACCGGGTTCCCGACTGAATTCTACCACTCGTCTGATTTTGTTGGATAATGCATCACGCAACGAAGCATCCAAGATTTTCGGAACGCTGGATAATACGCCGATCAGTTCTATTACAATGGGTGTATCCACTATCCTTGGCGCAAAGAAGGTTTATCTGCTTGCATGGGGGGAAAACAAAGCAGCTATGATTAAAGAATGTGTGGAAGGTGCGATCACTGACACTATTCCGGCTTCTTATCTGCAAACTCACAACAACGCGCATGTAGCTCTTGATCTTTCAGCAGCTATGAACTTAACACGTATCCAACGTCCGTGGCTGGTAACTTCTTGCGAATGGAATGATAAACTAATCCGTAGTGCCATCGTTTGGTTGTGTCAGTTGACCGGCAAACCGATTCTGAAGTTGACAAATAAAGACTATAACGAAAACGGTTTGAGTGAACTTCTGGCACTTTACGGTTCTGCGTACAATGTAAACATCAAAATCTTCAATGATTTACAGCACACCATTACCGGATGGCCGGGTGGCAAACCTAATGCTGATGACACCTACCGTCCGGAACGTGCAAAACCGTATCCGAAACGTGTAATCATTTTCTCTCCGCATCCGGATGATGACGTTATTTCGATGGGTGGTACGCTTCGTCGTTTGGTAGAGCAGAAACATGAAGTACACGTAGCTTACGAAACTTCCGGCAATATCGCCGTTGGCGACGAAGAAGTAGTTCGTTTCATGCATTTCATCAACGGATTCAACCAACTCTTCAATAACAGCGCAGATCAGGTTATCAATGAGAAATATGCAGAAATACGTAATTTCTTGAAAGAGAAGAAAGATGGTGATATGGACAGTCGTGACATTCTGACTATCAAAGGTCTGATTCGTCGTGGTGAAGCCCGTACGGCCTGTACTTATAACAATATACCATTGGAACGATGCCACTTCCTAGACTTGCCGTTCTATGAAACAGGTAAGATTCAGAAAAACCCGATCAGTGAAGCAGACGTGGAAATCGTACGTAACTTGCTTCGTGAAGTGAAACCTCATCAGATTTTCGTTGCAGGTGACTTGGCCGACCCGCACGGAACACACCGTGTATGTACGGACGCCGTATTCGCAGCCGTTGATCTTGAAAAAGAAGAAGGTGCCAAATGGCTGAAAGACTGCCGTATCTGGATGTACCGTGGTGCGTGGGCTGAATGGGAAATCGAAAATATTGAAATGGCAGTGCCGATCAGTCCGGAAGAACTTCGTGCAAAACGTAACTCTATCCTGAAACATCAGTCGCAAATGGAAAGTGCTCCGTTCCTGGGTAACGACGAACGTTTGTTCTGGCAACGTAGCGAAGATCGTAACCGTGGTACAGCTACTTTGTACGATCAATTGGGATTGGCTTCTTACGAAGCAATGGAAGCATTTGTAGAATATGTTCCATTATAAGAGTAATCATTCTTAATTAAGAGAATATAAAACAATGAAAGAAGAGTGGGAAGTTTCGATACTTCTCGCTCTTTTTTTGTTATTTTTGCGGGGATAATTCACCACAGAGGAAAGGAGGACACAGAGTTATTATGAACAACCATTTTTATATCGCTTCATAGATTTGCCCTCCGTGTTCTCCTTTCCTCTGTGGTGAAAATGAGAACAAAAGCATTGAATAATGAAAAAGATAATAGTGTTTCTTCTATGCCTTACTGTAAGTGCTAATTTTCTTTTCGCTCAAGATATTGAAAGAAATGTAAAAGAACGGCTGACGGATTACTTCAACAAATATACCGCAACAGCCAAAATCAGCACTCCTAAACTGAACAGTTTCGATATAAATTATGATCGCAAGACGATTGCAATCTATGCATCGGAGAGTTTCGCCTATCAGCCTTTCCGTCTGGAAACTGTAGAAAACATTTATAATCAAGTTAAAGAACTGCTTCCGGGGCCTGTTCATTATTACCAGCTCACCATTTATGCGGATGGAAAACCTATTGAGGATTTGGTTCCTAATTTCTACCGGAATAAGAAAAAGGATAAGGAGCGGTTATCTTTGAATATAGATTATAAAGGAGCTCCCTGGGTGAAAAACATTTCACGTCCCAATGAAATTTCACGCGGACTGCAAAACCGTCATATCGCAATCTGGCAAAGCCACGGCAACTACTTCAAAAATGATAAAAACGAATGGGGATGGCAACGCCCTCGATTATTCTGCACCACGGAAGATATGTTCACTCAATCTTTCGTTCTTCCATACGTGATTCCCATGTTGGAAAATGCTGGAGCGATTGTTTATACTCCCCGTGAACGGGATACGCAGAAGAATGAAATCATCGTAGATAATGACACTCCCAACGCTTCCCTTTATCTGGAAGTGGGTAGCAAAAAAGCTAATTGGACAAATGCCCCGGTAAGAGGATTTGCTCAAAAGAAAACGATCTACAAAGAGGGAGAGAATCCTTTCACTGACGGAACCTGTCGTTTCATACCAACCGAAAGAAAGAAAAAGAAGAATAAAGACCAGGTATTTGCCGAATGGGTACCTACTCTACCGGCAACAGGCAAGTATGCCGTTTATGTTTCCTATCAGACACTCCCAAATAGTGTAAGCGACGCCAAATATCTGGTATTCCATAACGGAGGAGTAACCGAATTTAAAGTTAATCAGAAAATAGGTGGAGGCACATGGGTTTACCTCGGAACGTTTGAATTTGATAAAGGGAACAACGACTACGGCATGGTGGTACTTAGCAACGAGAGCAGCGAACATGGAGTTGTATGCGCCGATGCAGTACGTTTTGGAGGTGGAATGGGAAACATTGCCCGTGGAGGAAGAACCAGCGGGCTACCCCGTTATTTGGAAGGAGCACGCTACTCTGCGCAATGGGCGGGAATGCCATACGAAGTGTATGCAGGACGTAAAGGTGAAAACGACTATACAGACGACATCAACACACGTTCCAACGCTATCAACTATTTGTCGGGCAGTTCTGTCTACAACCCGCAACAATCGGGTTTAGGCGTACCTTTGGAAATGACTATGGCGTTGCACAGTGATGCCGGATGCAGCAAGACTGATGAGCTTATCGGATCGCTCGGTATCTATACCACCGATTTCAATAATGGAAAACTGAATGCAGGAACAGACCGGTATGCATCACGTGACTTAGCCGATATTCTGCTCACACAGATTCAGAAAGATATTTATTCAAGTTACAGCATCCCCTGGACACGCCGCAGTATGTGGAACCGGAATTACAGTGAAACACGTCTCCCGGCTACACCTTCTACGATTATCGAACTGCTCTCCCATCAGAACTTCGCAGATATGCAGTTAGGGCATGATCCGAACTTCAAGTTTACAGTAGGACGAGCCATTTATAAAGGTATTTTGCAGTTCATTACCAGCCAGCATGATAAAGAATATATAGTTCAGCCCCTACCAGTCAGCAATTTCGCCATTCAATTCGGAAAGAAAAAGAATACATTGGAACTTTCATGGAAAGGTGAAGATGATCCGCAAGAACCGACTGCACGCCCACGGGAATACATCGTATATACACGCATCGGTTATGGAGGCTTTGACAATGGAACCTTAGTCAGCAAAACGTCCCACACCGTTAAAATAGAACCAGGGCTCGTTTATTCATTCAAAGTGACTGCCGTAAACCGCGGCGGGGAAAGCTTTCCCTCCGAAATCCTTTCCGCTTATAAAGCCAAACGCGAACAGGAAAAGGTAATTATCATCAATGGCTTTGACAGAATCAGCGGTCCGGCGGTCATTAATACTTCTGAAAGAGCAGGATTCGATTTATCACAAGATCCCGGAGTCCCGTATATATCAAACATTTCGTTTTGCGGAGCACAAACAGGCTTCGACCGTACACAAGCCGGAAAAGAAGGAAAAGGCAGTCTGGGCCATAGCGGAAACGAGTTAGAAGGAATGAAAATAGCAGGGAACACATTCGATTATCCTTTTATTCATGGAAAAGCGATTCAGGCAGCCGGCAAATATAGTTTTGTGTCATGCAGTGACGAAGCGGTAGAAAACGGATTGGTTACGTTAGAAGATTATCCGGTGGTAGATTATATCCTGGGACTGGAAAAAGAAGACCCCGCAAATAAAGCGTACTACAAGACATTCTCCTCGGCTATGCAACGAATTATGACCAGTTATTGTCAGTCGGGAGGTAGTCTATTTGTCAGCGGTGCTTATGTAGGAAGCGATATGAGCGGCACACAAGGCAACCGGGAGTTTACAGAGAAAATACTGAAATATGGTTATCAAAGTAGCCTGACGGATAAGAGTGCAAATCAGATTAAAGGATTGGGGCGCACGATCACGATCCCGCGTCTGCCCAATGAGAACAGTTATGCGGTTCCTGCAGCAGATTGCATCGTTCCCGTAGATACTGCTTTCCCTGTATTTACGTATGTACCCGGCAATCAGAGCGCAGGTATCGCTTACAAAGGAAACTACCGCACTTTTGTATTGGGCTTTCCTTTCGAAAGCATCCAGTCGGAAGCGGATCGGGCAACCATCATGGCAGGCATCTTGGGATTCTTTACTCAAAAATAAAAAATATCCTTTTTTTTTAATCCGTTTCTCATTTTAAATTCTATCTTTGCTACTATAATAACCTTTAAAACTAAAAAACAATGTATACTATACAAGCAAATCCTAGCGGTACACGCAGCATAGAAGTATCTAATGAAAACTTGAGAACAATTGAGAAATATGCTCTGTTCCGTCATCTTATCGACAGTACCGGTATTGTAGATGAAGCAGTTCTGGATAAGTTGAAACTTAATATCCGCTCCCTTATCGCCAGTCAGGAGGAAGACAGTAAAGACTTGCTGGACCTTTGTATCGACGTGATTTATCACAATAATATGAAGGCATTCGGCTTGCAACAGCTCATCAAGCTTTATCTTACCTGGCTCTCCAGTCCGGAAGCGGAAGAAGAGGAGGAATAATGATTACGGTAGATACCTGCGGAATAACAGCATACAGTCCGCTGATTCCTGCAATAAAAGCGATGTGCACTGCCTCTCCGGGTGAAACGATAGAGATTATCATGAACCATGCTGATGCGTTTCAGGATCTAAAGGAATATCTGTCCGAGCAAGGTATCGGCTTCCGTGAAATCTATGACGGAGAACAAATGACATTACAGTTCACAATCAACGGGAAGTTTTAAGAAAACACTCCAATGATTGGAAGAAAACATCCTGATGATTGAAGTTAAACATCTCAATGAATAAAAAAATCATTGGGATGTTTTTTATTATCCGTATCTTTGCAGCATGAAAGAATATCGATTGACTGACTGGTTACCTACTACCAAGAAAGAAGTAGAACTTCGCGGATGGAATGAATTGGATGTCATTCTATTCAGTGCTGACGCCTATGTGGATCACCCTTCTTTTGGTGCTGCCGTTATTGGACGGATTCTTGAAGCGGAAGGTTTGAAAATAGCCATTGTACCCCAGCCCAACTGGCGTGACGACCTGCGTGACTTCAAGAAGTTGGGACGCCCACGGCTATTCTTCGGTATCTCCGGTGGATGTATGGACTCAATGGTAAATAAATACACAGCCAACAAACGATTGCGCAGCGAAGATGCATATACCCCGGACGGTCGTCCGGATATGCGTCCGGAATATCCTTCTACGGTTTATAGCCAGATACTAAAGAAACTTTATCCGGATGTTCCCGTAGTTATCGGAGGAATCGAAGCCAGTTTAAGACGGTTAAGTCATTACGATTATTGGCAGGACAAAGTGCAAAAGAGCATTTTATGCGACAGCGGTGCCGACCTGCTCATTTACGGAATGGGAGAAAAACCACTTCCAGACCTGGTGAAGAATATGAAAAGTCTGCTTACTGCTGAAGAGCCAGTACTGACAAGCAGTAAATTCAGAACAATCATCGGATCAGTTCCTCAAACAGCCTATCTTTGTCGTGCAACAGAATGGACCTCTGCCGAAGATGACCTTCCACTTTATTCGCACGAAGAATGTCTGGCAGATAAAAAGAAACAGGCAAGCAATTTCCGGCATATCGAAGAAGAATCCAACAAATATTCGGCTTCCCGAATCACGCAAGCCGTCGGAAACAAGATAGTAGTAGTCAATCCTCCATATCCTCCGATGAGCCAGGAAGATCTCGATCGTTCGTTTGATTTGCCATATACCCGGCTACCTCATCCTAAATATAAAGGGAAACGGATTCCGGCTTATGACATGATTAAGTTTTCCATCAACATTCACCGGGGATGTTTCGGCGGTTGTGCCTTCTGCACCATTTCCGCTCATCAGGGAAAGTTTATCGTCAGCCGTAGCAAAGAGTCCATACTGAAAGAGGTGAAAGAGGTCATCCAGTTACCCGATTTCAAAGGATATTTAAGCGATTTGGGTGGTCCTTCCGCTAACATGTATCAGATGAAAGGAAAAGACGAAGCTATTTGCAAGAAGTGCAAACGACCGTCATGTATCCATCCGAAAGTTTGCCCGAATCTAAATACCGACCATCGCCCCTTACTGGATATTTACCGTGCAGTAGATGCCTTGCCCGGAATAAAAAAATCGTTTATCGGTAGCGGAATACGCTATGACCTGTTACTTCATCAAAGTAAAGATGAAGCGATCAACCGCAGCACTGCCGAGTATACCCGTGAATTGATTGTCAATCACGTAAGTGGTCGGCTGAAAGTAGCTCCGGAGCATACCAGTGACCGGGTATTATCTGTGATGCGCAAACCTTCTTTCGAGCAATTTGAAACATTCAAAAGGATATTCGACCGTATCAACCGGGAAGAGAATCTACGTCAACAACTGATTCCGTATTTCATTTCCTCGCATCCCGGATGCAAAGAAGAAGATATGGCGGAACTTGCCGTTATCACTAAACGTCTGGACTTCCACCTGGAACAAGTGCAGGACTTCACTCCTACTCCGATGACGGTTGCTACCGAAGCTTGGTATACCGGATTCCATCCATACACGTTAGAACCGATATTCAGTGCTAAAACCCAACGGGAGAAACTAGCCCAACGGCAGTTCTTCTTCTGGTATAAGCCGGAAGAAAGGAGAAATATCATCAATGAGTTGAGACGTATCGGACGTTCTGACTTGATAGACAAATTATACGGAAAACGCTAATTCGCTCCATTCCATCACTTACAAAACCACCTCTAAAAAGGAGCCTTATCAGGATCTTGGCGAGTATCAAAAACAGCTTCCACAAGAATCTGCTTTTCAAGTACCCGATAATAGACCTTGAAATAATCACAATGAAAAACACGTATATTAGGTACAGAAGTAGCTTTATACATATAAGGATATTTAGCGACTAATTGCAATACGTCTCTCACCATTGTATAAATGGAACGGCTATATTGGGTATTTCCATTTCTCACATTATAGAAAGTCAGAATTTGCTGAAAAACAATAGTCGCTGTTTCTGTCCAGACTATTTTTAACTTAGCCATTGTTCCACCAGCTTATCCACATCTTCTTGAGTATGCAATCTACCCTCCTCATAATCTTTTTCAGAATGCATTATAATTTCCTGTTCATATTCTGTAGGAACATAAAGATTTGCATTAGGAGTAGTTACATGATAAGCAGCCACTGGTTCATTGACCTGTGGCAATTCATTATCTTGAGGTTTATATGATTTCTTAGCCATATCAGTTATTAAGTTATATCTACAAAGATAAAGATCCCCTTGGTATAAAACAAACAATTCCTCGCTTATCTTCCCCGAAAAGCTTATTTATTCTTCTTTCACAGGCAACGCCACAATCTCCTGCAACACACTGACTGCCGTCTCCACATTAGTTACATTTTTAATCAACATACTCCGTCTGCCATTCTGCTCACGCAGATCACAGCGCCGAGTATACTTCATCATATAGTCTATCACTTTACCGAAAGCCTTACTTTGATAGAACGGACTATCCGGATTGGAAACAAAGAACAAGGTCATTCGTCCGCCTTTCAGGAAAATCTTCTCTGCTCCCAAACGCGCTGACAAACGGCGTAAAGGAACAATGCGGAGTAATTCTTCCGTTTCCCGGGGAACCGGACCGAAGCGGTCTTCCAGGCGGGTGCGGAAAGCTTCCACATCCTTATCCAATGTCAGTCCATCCAGTTCACGATAGAGCAACATACGTTCGCTGCTGCCGGTTACGTAGTTGGCCGGCAATAAAAGTTCGAGGTCACTTTCTACCTGACACTCCTCTACAAATTCTTCTCCACTAATTTGTCCTTCACCTTTTATTTCATCAGCATACAGTTCTGCAAATTCATCTGTTTTCAACTCATGGACAGCTTCAGTCAGTATCTTCTGATATGTTTCATATCCCAAATCAGCGACAAAGCCACTTTGCTCGGCTCCGAGCAAATTTCCGGCTCCACGAATGTCCAAATCCTGCATGGCAATATGAATACCACTTCCCAAATCACTAAAGTTTTCAATCGCTTGAAGACGTCGTCTTCCTTCAGCTGTCAGACTGCCCAACGGAGGAGCCAGCAGATAACAGAATGCTTTCTTGTTACTACGCCCTACCCGTCCACGCATCTGGTGGAGATCACTTAAACCAAAGTTTTGCGCCTGATTGATAATGATGGTATTTGCATTCGGAATATCGATACCACTTTCGATGATTGTGGTTGCCAAGAGCACATCATAGTCATAGTTGACAAAATCCAGAATAATTTTCTCCAGTTCTGTCGGTTCCATCTGCCCGTGTCCGATTGCTACACGGCAATCCGGAATATGGCGCTCGATCATTGCTTTCAGTTCCGGCAAGTTCGCAATCCGGTTATTGACGAAAAAGACCTGCCCGTTGCGGCTCATCTCAAAATTGATGGCATCCGTTATCACTTCTTCATTAAAAGTATGCACTTCGGTCTGAATCGGATAGCGGTTAGGCGGCGGAGTGGAAATCACGCTCAAATCACGCGCGCCCATCAACGAGAATTGAAGGGTACGGGGAATCGGAGTAGCAGTCATTGTGAGTGTATCTACATTCACTTTCAACTGACGCAGCTTTTCTTTTACGGAAACTCCGAATTTCTGTTCTTCGTCGACAATCAGCAGTCCCAAGTCTTTAAACTGAACATCCTTGCCTAAGATACGGTGGGTACCTATCAGAATACCGACATCTCCATCCTTCAGTCCTTTTAATACAGCTTTGGTTTGTGCGGCAGTACGTGCGCGGCTTAAATATTCCACCCGGCATGGCAGTCCTTTCAGACGTTCGCGGAATGTTTGAAAATGCTGGTAAGCAAGCACCGTTGTCGGAACCAGAACGGCCACTTGTTTATTATCGGCAACAGCTTTGAAAGCGGCACGGATTGCAACTTCTGTTTTTCCAAATCCTACATCGCCACAGACCAGACGGTCCATCGGGCGGTCACTTTCCATATCCGCTTTGACATCAATCGTCGCCTTACTCTGATCCGGTGTATCTTCATAAATAAAGGATGCTTCCAACTCACGCTGCAAGAAACTATCGGGACTATAAGAAAACCCTTTTTCCTGACGACGCTGCGAATACAATTTTATCAAATCGCGGGCTATATCCTTGATTTTGCTCTTCGTACGTTCTTTCAGTTTCTCCCATGCCCCTGTACCTAATTTGTTAAGCCGGGGAGCCTCTCCCTCCTTACCTTTGTATTTGGAAACTTTATGCAGGGAATGAATGGAAACGAACACTACATCTTCATTCTGAAACACCAGTTTCAAAACTTCCTGCGTAGTATCACCATTCGGTATACGCACCAAACCGGAAAAACGTCCGATACCATGATCGGTATGCACCACATAATCTCCTGGAGTAAACTGATTCAGTTCTTTTAAGGACAGTGCTACTTTTCCCGAACGGGCTTTATCACTTTTCAGGTTATATTTATGGAAACGGTCAAACAACTGATGGTCGGTGAAGATACAGAGCCGTAGTGTGTTATCTACAAATCCTTCATGTATGGTACGCTCTATGGGAGTAAAATTAATCTGATCGCCCCGATCTTCAAAAATAGCCTTGATACGATCTGTCTGCTTCATACTGTCACTACAGATATATAGCGAATAACCTTTTTCCAAATAATCTTTGAAAGAAGAAGCTACCAAATCGAAATTCTTATGAAAGATGGGTTGGGCAGATGTATTGAAAGTAACACTGGCATTCGGCGTTCCGGTTGGTTTGTTACCAAATTCCAATCGGCGGAAATCGAGTGCCCGTACAGTAAATTCACTGCCGTCTATCAATTTTCCCTCCAATGTAATGCCTCCATTCTCTGCGGCTTCCTGGACAGCTATTGCCTGGGGAGTCAACGCTTCATCATGCACCACCTGGATTCGTTCACGCAACCAAAGAAAATCGCGCATTGCCAGAGTAGTATCTTTCGGGATAAAATCCAGAAAGGAAGTTGTCACGTCTCCTGTCACTGCTAAATCGGGAACAATGGACACTCCACTTTTCTTCTCGCGGGATAATTGGGACTCTACTTCAAAGGTACGGATACTTTCTACTTCATCACCAAAGAAATCAATACGATAAGGATATTCCGAAGCAAAAGAGAAAACGTCGATAATGCTACCGCGAACAGCGTATTGCCCCGGTTCATATACATAATCTACGTATTCGAAGCCATAACTATGCAACACATCAGTGATAAACGTGGTATCCACTTTCTCCCCTACATTCAATTTCAGGGTTTTATCGCTCAATTCCTTTCGCGACACTACTTTCTCTGCCAATGCATCCGGGTACGTAACGATACATAGTCCCTCCTCCCTTTTTTGCAAGCGGCTAAGTACTTCCGTGCGCAGAATCTCATTGGCTGCGTCTTTTTGCCCATATTTAATAGAGCGACGGAATGAAGATGGAAAGAATAACACCTTTTCCGTACCCAATATCTGCGTCAAGTCATGATAAAAATAGCCGGCTTCTTCAAGATCACCTAAAATAAAGACAAACGGACAACCACTCTCTTGTACCAATACAGAAGAAAAAAGAGAAGCAGCAGATGCACACAGTCCTCCACAAAAAACAGTCTGAACAGAAGTGTCCTTCAACAAGCGCTTCATTACTGCCATATTGGGGTGGGCAGCATATTGTTGTTGCAATTCAGTTATTGTCATACCTATAAAATTTCCCCGCAAAATTACAAAAAAGAATCGCAGGACAGACATAAGTGTGGGAAAGTTTTCATCCCCCCAAAGTTTCTCACCGAGAAACAAAGTGTTCCACACCGAGAAACAACTTGTTTCACACCGAGGAACAAACCGTTTCACACCAAGAAACAAAAGATTGCCTTCTGCTCTTCACGTTAAATTTTCCTTAGTTCGGCTATAACTAAAGGAAAAGAACTACTTTTGTTTTAAATTTTATAGTATCTATATGCAGACATCGGATAGCATTGTAATTATCCCTACCTATAATGAACGGGAGAACATAGAAAATATCATCCGTGCCGTATTCGGCCTTCCCAAAGTATTCCATATTCTGGTAATAGAAGACGGCTCTCCGGACGGAACGGCAACCATCGTAAAAACCTTGCAACAAGAATTTCCCGAACGGCTTTTTATGATTGAGCGTAAAGGGAAACTGGGATTGGGCACTGCCTATATTACCGGATTTAAATGGGCACTGGAACACGCATACGAGTATATCTTTGAAATGGATGCCGACTTCAGTCATAATCCGAACGATTTGCCCCGTTTGTATCAGGCTTGTTCGGAACAGGGTGGAGATGTATCCATCGGCTCCCGCTACATCAGCGGAGTAAATGTAGTGAACTGGCCGATGGGACGGGTATTAATGTCGTACTTTGCCTCCAAATATGTGCGGTTCATCACAGGAATACCCGTACACGACACGACTGCCGGATTTGTCTGCTACCGCCGTCAGGTACTGGAAATGATTGATTTGGATCATATCCGTTTTAAGGGATATGCTTTTCAGATTGAAATGAAATTCACCGCTTACAAATGTGGTTTTAAAATCATCGAAGTTCCCGTGATTTTCATTAATCGTGAACTAGGGACTTCCAAGATGAATAGCAGCATCTTTGGAGAGGCCATATTTGGTGTGATTAAATTAAAAGTAAATAGTTGGTTCCATAAATTCCCGCAAAAGTCATGAAACGTACACTGATTCAAAACGCCGTTATTGTTAACGAAGGAAGAAAAGTACTGGGTTCAGTAGTCATTGAAAATGAAAAGATAGCCGAAATATTGGTGGGTGAAGAAAAAGCAACTGCCCCTTGTGACGAAGTCATTGACGCAAGCGGGTGTTATCTCCTGCCGGGTGCCATCGACGAGCATGTTCATTTCCGCGATCCCGGACTGACTCATAAAGCTGATATTACCACAGAAAGCCATGCCGCTGCAGCAGGGGGTGTCACTTCCATCATGGACATGCCCAATACAAACCCGCAGACTACGACGCTGGAGGCTTTGGAAGAGAAATTCACCCTACTAGGTGAGAAATCAGCTGTCAACTATTCCTGCTATTTCGGAGCAACGAATAATAACTATACCCAGTTTGCGCAACTGGATAAACACCGGGTTTGTGGCGTGAAATTATTTATGGGGTCAAGCACCGGCAATATGCTGGTAGACCGGATGGCAAGCTTGCGTAATATATTCGGTGGAACCGATCTGCTCATCGCCGCCCATTGCGAAGACCAGGGAATTATCAAAGAAAATACGGATAAATACAAGAAAGAATACGGAGACAATGTACCTCTGGCTCTTCATCCGCTTCTCCGTTCGGAAGAGGCTTGCTATCGTTCGTCCGAGCTGGCTGTGCAACTGGCACGGGAAACAAATGCCCGCCTGCACATCATGCATATTTCCACCGCTAAAGAGTTGAGTCTGTTTTCCAACGTTCCTCTGGCACAAAAAAGAATTACAGCAGAAGCCTGCGTTTCCCATCTACTCTTTACGGAAGAAGATTATCAGACATTGGGTGCCCGCATTAAATGTAACCCTGCCATCAAGACTGCACAAGACCGGAAAGCTTTGCAAGAGGCTGTCAATAGCGGTCTGATTGATGCCATCGCAACCGATCATGCCCCACACTTGCTTAGTGAAAAAGAAGGAGGTGCATTAAAGGCAATGTCCGGGATGCCGATGATTCAGTTCTCGCTGGTCAGCATGTTGGAGTTGGCAGATAAAGGAGTGTTTACTATCGAAAAAGTAGTAGAAAAAATGGCTCATGCTCCTGCACAGATGTATGAGATACCAAACAGGGGATTCATCCGCAAAGGCTATCAGGCTGACCTGGTATTAGTCCGCCCCGGAAGCGAATGGACTGTAACAACCGATTGTATTCTAAGCAAATGTAAATGGAGTCCATTAGAGGGACACACATTCGACTGGAAAGTAGAGAAAACATTTGTAAACGGACATCTGTTATATAACAACGGAGAAATAGACGAGACTTATCGCGGACAAGAATTGTTCTTCGAACGATAAATGATAATTTTGCGGAGTGCCCTGAAAGGGCTTAATTCTATAGCGTAGGGCAACGCCCTACGTAAAAACGACAATCTGAATTTGCGCCCTGAAAGGGCATAATTGTATACAGTTCCGCCCTTTCAGGGCTTGTGGCTGGTGTGTTTTTTTCGTAGGGCGTTGCCCTACGCTATAGAATTAAGCCCTTTCAGGGCACCCCAATAAATATATAATTGTAAGGCTTTCAGCCTAACTGCTAAATTCCCATTTAACCGCTAAATTCTCATTTAACCGCTAAATTCCCATTTAATTGTATAAATTATGATTCTATCTTATAAAATACATACAGTCACTCCCTACATCAACTGGATTTACTTTTTCCACGCATGGGGTTTCCAGCCACGTTTTGCAGCCATTGCCAACATTCACGGATGTGACGTCTGCCGTGCTTCGTGGCTGACGACTTTTCCGGAAGAAGAGCGTAACAAGGCCTCCGAAGCCATGCAGCTATTTAAAGAAGCCAACCGGATGCTCGATCTGCTCGACCGGGATTATGAGGTAAAGACCCTATTCAAGCTCTGTAAAGCAAATTCTGACGGAGATAATCTAATTATTGAGAAAGAAAAAGACCAATTCGTCACCTTTCCTTTACTGCGTCAGCAGACGCCCAAAAGAGATGGAAGTCCTTTCCTTTGTCTAAGCGACTTTATCCGTCCTCTTTCTTCCGGTATCCCCGACACCATCGGTGCTTTTGCTTCTTCTATTGATGCGGACATGGAAGGACTGTATGAACAGGACCCATATAAACACTTGCTTGTCCAAACCCTCTCCGACCGACTGGCAGAAGCTGCAACAGAAAAGATGCATGAGTATGTACGAAAAGAAGCATGGGGATATGCCAAAGAAGAAAATCTGGGCATAGCGGATTTATTGGTCGAGAAATATCAAGGTATTCGCCCTGCCGTCGGCTACCCGTCTTTACCGGATCAGTCTGTCAACTTCCTGTTGGATGAACTGCTGGACATGAAACAGATAGGTATTTCATTGACTGAAAACGGGGCCATGTATCCGCACGCTTCTGTTTGCGGACTTATGTTTTCGCATCCGGCTTCCGAATATTTTTCTGTAGGAAAGATTGGAGAGGACCAACTCGAAGATTATACCCGCCGCCGGGGAAAAAGCATCGAAGAAATGCGCAAATTTCTGGCAGCGAATCTTCAATAATCATCATTCTCCTGTGATTTTTCTCCTTTTCTCACGACTAACTAACCAGAAAAGCAATCATAGACTTCATGAGAGAACAAACAACAGAAGCCAATCCTCCTATTGAGCAAGAGTTCTTGTCGGTAATCCGCGAATATGAACGGGTGATCTACAAAGTGTGCTATCTGTACGCCAACCCCAATGCTCCGCTCAATGACCTTTATCAGGATGTGCTACTGAATCTTTGGAAAGCCTATCCTAAATTCAGAAAAGAATGTAAAGTATCTACATGGATTTATCGTATTGCCCTCAACACTTGTATCAGTTTTTATCGTAAAGAAAAGAATGTGCCGGAAATAGTCAGTCTCACCAAAGATACTGACTGGACCATAGAAGCACACGACCCGATCAACGAAATGCTGAAACAGCTTTATCAGATGATTAACCAGCTGGGACAACTAGACAAATCAATTATCCTGCTCTATCTCGAAGACAAAAGTTATGAAGAAATAGCAGAAATTACCGGACTGACGGTTACCAATGTAGCGACTAAACTAAGCCGCATCAAAGACAAACTTAAAAGAATGAAAAAGGAGGAATAAGATATATGGAACTGGAAGAACTGAAAAAATCTTGGAATGCCCTGGATGAACACTTGAAAGATAAAGAGTTCATCAAAGAAGAAGAGCTTGAAAAGCTGATAAGGCATGCAGACAAAGGTATCCATGCCATTGCCAGCCTGAACATCAAGCTTATTCTGATTTCTTTGCCGATATTGATCTTGTTTTTAGCGGAGGTGTTGTTGCACAACAGATTGAACCCGATCTACATCATTATCATTTTCGCATGGATTCCCGCACTTTGCTGGGACATCGTCACCACCCGCTACCTCCAACGGACTCAAATAGACGAGATGCCTCTGGTAGAGGTAATCAGCCGCGTGAACCGTATACACCGATGGACCATCAGAGAACGACTGATTGCTATTGCTTTCCTCCTGGTACTGGCTGTACTCTCATTTATCTACTGGCAAGTGTGGCAATATGGAATAGGCATGATAGCCTTCTTTATCCTGTTATGGGGCGGAGGACTAGGATTGATTTTATGGATTTACCGCAAGAAGTTCTTAAATCGCATCCACGAAATAAAGAAGAATTTAAGCGAATTGAACGAATTAATGTAAAAGGAGATAATGGATGTGCTTACCCTACAACGGTAAGCACACTCTTTCCATTCACTTTCTTATGCACTTGCACCTGAACAGAAATTCGTTCACTCATCTCCTGTACGTGAGAAATAACTCCGATTTTCCGTCCCTGCATCTGTAATTGTTCCAATGCTTCCATTGCCGTACGCAGGCTTTCCGCATCCAAAGAGCCGAATCCTTCATCAATAAATAGAGATTCTACTTTCAGGTTATTGCTTGATAAGGAAGACAAGCCCAAAGCCAACGCCAAAGATATCAGGAATGATTCACCACCGGAAAGAGAGTACACAGTCCGTATTTCATCACACATATCACAATCTATCACTTGAAGCGCCAACGTGTCGGGAACCTGTTGCAACTTATAGCGTTTAGAAAGGTAGGATAAATGTTTATTGGCATGAAGCAACAGCAAATTCAAAGTGTAACTTTGAGCTATCACTTTAAATTTCGCTCCGTCCGCACTGCCTATCAGTTTATTAAGTTTCGCCCAACGTTCGGCAATCGTCTGTTTCTCTGCCAGTTCCTTCGCAATCTGTTCCACAGTTAGCTTATTCTTTGCCTGTTGCAAAAGACGGGCTTCCATAGTAGAAAAGGTACGTTCGATATTCAGGTTTTCTTCCTGTTGTTTCTTTATTATTTCGGGAAGTTGTTCGGGAGACTCAATCTTTTTATACTGTTCCTGCAATTCTCCGATAGCCAGCGTAATTTGCTTCATCTCTCCTTGCAGACCAGAAAGGCGATTGTGCACAGCCTCTACCTCTTTGCGTGCTTTCTCCAAAGCCAAATTCAGCTCTTTTTCTCTTTTTGCCACGGCTGCTTCCGCTTCATCCGCACTTTTTCCTTTCAACAGTTGCGAACGTTCCTGACGGAGCACATTCAACGCTTTCTCTATAACTTCAAATCTCTTTTGTTCGGCTGAAGCAGTATTCTGCAGTAATAACAACTGTTCTTTAGCAGACGATACTTTCTGCATCGCCAGGCGACAAAGAGATACATTCTCACGAAGAGCTTCACAATGCGCACGCATCTTTTTAATTTCTTCATCGCTGCGTTGCCATTCTGCATAAAGATTACGATATTCTAAAATACGTTCTGCCAGTTCCGTCAAACGATGTTGTATCTGCTCTTCGTTACCAGCATCGATCCCAGCTTTATACAATGCCGCCAACTGTTCTCCAATCTGTCCGTCCACCATCTTCTGATGCGTCCAATCACGTTGCAAAACAATGCTCCGGTTATTGATCTGTTGACAGTTTGCTACTGCTGCATTATACTCCTGTTCTATACTCCGGAAAAGAGTATCTACTACCTCCTGTTCCTGATGGTAAGGATGCACCGTACTACCGCAAACCGGACAAGCTTCCCCCTCCTGCAATTGCTGACGCAATGCTTTCACGTCTTTTCCCACTGCCATACGTGCATTTTCGTAAAGGCGTTGAGTCACTTTCAATGCGGTTTCTTGTTCCGTTAATTGTTTCAGGCAATCAGTTGTTTCTTTCTCCAACCGTTCTACTTCCGCCTTGGTTTTCGTCTGCGTTTCCGTCAATTGCCGGATATTCTGTTGGCGTGTCAGCTCTTTTTGCAACTTCATCTGTTCTTCGGTCAATAACGGATATCCGAAAGAGTTTAATCGCAACAACCGTTCTTCATTCGTGTTTATCCCGGCTGTCAGTTTATTTTCTTCCTGCCGTAGAATTTCTTCCACCTGTTCTAGCTGCAACGCTTCTTCTATTCCTACATGATTCAGCAAACGGTTCAGAGAAGAATAAGAAACCTGCAACTGTTCCGTAGCCATCCGCATTTTTTGTTCCTGCTCCGACACCTGTTTATTAGCGGACTGTAACATCTGTTTCGATTGTGTGTAACTGTCCTGCTGTGACTGTATCTGTACATCCAACTGACGGGCTTTCTTCAAGTCCGGCTGTATGGCTTCCCATTGTGCCTTGAAATGCACCAATCCTTCTTCTTGTGAAGCCAATGCGCCCTGTAACATTTTCAATCTTGCCTGTTCCTCCTGTTCTTCCTGTTGCTTCTTCTTCCAAAGATCTTCCTGCATTTTTAATGAACGAACCACATTCAGTTGTTCATTCTGCTCTGCCAACAGTTTGATTCCTGTCACACGCTTTTCGGCCAACAGCTCTTTCTCTTTTTGTAAAGCAAGTAATTCTTCTTCCGGCATCAATTCGATCACATTCATTCGATTCTGAATCAAAGTGACTTCTTCCTGTGCCGCCTTATTCCGGGCATAGACTTCTTGAGAAATCCGAGAATAAACACCGGTTCCCGTCAACTTCTCAAGCAACTCCGCTTTGGCCGCTCCTTTCGATTTCAGGAATGTCGCAAAATCATTCTGCGCCAATAATACGGTACGGGTAAACTGCTCATACGTCAACCCCACCAACTCCACCAACTGAATCAACAACTCTTTTTTGGTACCCTGGAATTCTTTCTCCGTATCCAGTTCTTTCACCTCCAGCGTTTGTGGCTGCAAAGAACCACTTATCTTATTTCTTGTCCGCCGTACCGACCAGCGAGAACGGTAACGCCGTCCGTCAATGCCTAAGAAATCGACTTCCGCATAGCCGTCGCTGGTCCCCCGGCGCAATAAATTTCTTACATCGGATTGATTTATCTGATTGTCTCCTACATCTGCCAGATTCACACTTTCCACCGAAGTTGCGAAACGGGGAGCTTTATCATACAGTGCCAGACATAAAGCATCTAGTAAAGTAGACTTACCGGCACCCGTAGGTCCTGATATGGCAAATATACCTGCAGAGTGTAATGGTTCTGCTGTAAAATCGACTTCTACTGTCCCTTCTATCGAAGTCAGATTCTTCAATCGTATAGCCAGTATTTTCATTCTTCTTCCTCCTCTTCTTTATGAGTAGCAGCCCAATAGGCTTCCTGAAACAAACCTGTCAGTTCGGCAGGCATTTCCACCTGATAAATCTTTTCAAAGGCAGACTGCGCAATCTGCAAGGGAGACATCTCCTGCAATCCTCTCTTCCAGTTCTCGTTTTCTTTCTCCGTATTTTCTACATCGGTGCGATAGGTAGACACAATGCGTGCCAATCGATAATTTTTATCTGCCAATGCCTCCTCAATCTCCTGCCGAAGCATGGGTTCCGGTTCCTCCAGCAATACCTTCACTTCTAAATAAGGAGCTACATCCTTTGTCTCCGGCAATTCTTTCAAGGCTTCCAACACCACTTCCGGCAAGGCGGGATCTCCATTCGGCACACTTACCAAAGGGATTAATTTCGGGCATTCCAACCGTTCAATGTCTACTGCACAACCTCCGTCAAAGGTCACCATCACGACTCCATGATGATAATGTTTCTCTGCAAAAGACATCGGAATAGGACTTCCTGCATATCTCACATTCTCCCTTCCCGACACTCGCTGCGCTTTATGTATATGCCCCAATGCCGTATACGCTATCTGTTCGGAAAAAGCTTCCGGCGATACACATTCCAGACCACCAATCACAGTACGTTCACTATAATCTTTTTCTGCAATCTCCGATCCTGTAGCCTGCAAATGACCGATGGCAAGAATCGACTGATTCGCTGTCCTTTGCTTCCATAGCCTTTGCAGAAGCTGCGAATATAGTTCGCGAACTCCCTCCGCGTACAGGTTGCCTTCCGTCTGCACGACCGGATAATCCCCCTGGCGCAAAAAAGGGACAGCCATACAAAGCAGTTCCACTTCCCCTTTCCGGTTCTTCAGTTCCACGATCAAATGGTCATAATCAATTTCTCCACCTTCAAGTTTGCGCACCACCCCTCTGACTTCTGTCCGCATAGCCTGCAACAGAGGCAAAGGAGCTTCCAGACGTGCTGCCGAATCATGATTGCCGGCTACAATGACAATTTGCAGATTCGGATTCTCCACTGTCACCCGATAAATAAACTGATAATACATGCTTTGGGATGCAGCGGAAGGGTTGGAAACATCAAAAACATCTCCGGCTATAATCAATGCATCAATCTCTTTCTGACGAATTTCTTCTGCCAGCCAATTCAGAAATACTCCATGTTCTTCCGTGCGATCATAACCAAAAAAGGTTTGTCCCAGATGCCAGTCGGCAGTATGTAATATACGTATCATAATTTTGTAACTATCTCTAATAACAAGAGGCAAAAATAACACAATCAAAAAGATTATATCACATCTGCCTCTCTTTTTTACCAATAATCATGTATATTTGCAGGATAAAAATCCAACCCTATGAAGATACTGTATTATATTTATCAGATTTGCATCGCTTTGCCTATTTTATTAGTGCTGACCATCCTTACGGCAATCGTCACTATTGTAGGTTCCCTCTTGGGAGGAGCCCACTTCTGGGGATATTATCCGGGAAAGATATGGTCACAATTAATTTGTCTGTTCCTGTTGATTCCCGTGAAGATTGAGGGGCGCGAAAAGCTGCATGACAAAACTTCCTATATTTTTGTACCTAACCATCAGGGTTCATTTGATATTTTCCTCATCTACGGCTTCATTGGAAGAAACTTTAAATGGATGATGAAAAAAAGTCTGCGTAAATTGCCATTCGTCGGAAAAGCCTGTGAAAGCGCAGGACATATCTTTGTAGACCGTTCCGGCCCGAAGAAGGTTTTGGAAACCATCCGGCAGGCAAAAGACTCGTTGAAAGACGGAGTTTCTCTGGTGGTCTTTCCCGAAGGTGCACGCACTTTTACCGGACACATGGGATATTTTAAAAAAGGGGCTTTCCAATTGGCAGATGATTTACAGTTGGCAGTGGTACCTGTCACTATCGATGGCTCATTTGAAATCCTTCCACGCACAGGCAAATGGATACATCGCCATCGCATGATTCTGACTATTCACGACCCTATTCCTCCCAAAGGAAAAGGCATGGAAAATATCAAGGCAACCATGGCAGAGGCATACGCTGCTGTTGAAAGTGCCCTCCCGGAGCAACATAAGGGAATGGTGAAAAACGAAGATCAAGACCGGTAATTTGTGTATTATACCTAAAAATGAATATGGGGATGCTCACGCACCCCCACACTCCTAACCAGTTTTATGCATCAAACTATTAAATTAAGAAATTAAGGAATTCAGATATTTAGATGTTTTGCAAAGTTATGGTTTGGTTTGACATCATTTGCAATTCTTGAAAAGTCAAATTAAAACCTTTATGAATTTCTTTTTCTAAATTCTCCAATGAGAAAGATTCACCTCTTGCACCATTAATCTTTCCTCTAAACCGATTGTTATAATGCTTGCGGAATGTATCCGGAGTGACCAAGCCTCCAAAGCCATAATCCCCCACTACAATCACCGGTTTCCGGCGTAACACCCCTTCATAGGCAGTAATCCCCGCTCCAATTATTAGATCGGCTTCTTCAATCAGTTTACCTGTTTCACTCTCGGAGGATATATAATCCACCTGATACTCTGAATATTTACTTAATAGAACTCCTATCCTTAACCGCGTACGAGAATTAGCTACTCCGACAACAATATTGGCTTTCTGTTCTATCAACTGCAATTCGTTACCTCTCCATGAAGAGGTAGCAGATAATTCATTAGGATTTTTCATATAGCTATTTGGTTTTTGTTAGGTCAAAAGTACGGCATGCATCTGAAAACACAAAAAAAGTCACCCGGACAAAATCAGTGTGTCTGATTCATCGTAAACATCTAAAATCCAACAAAATACATATTTCGATTCTGTTATTGACCCGGACAATTCATTTTTTATTTATCAAAAGTCCCTTAAAAATGCATTTAAATCTTCTTGTGAAGAAATGCCCAACCGGCCTTTTAGTCTCCCCTTCGCCTTAGTTACCGAGTCGGAAGAGGTCTGGAAAATACGAGCCAACTCTTCATTAGTCAGCCCAAATTTAAGGAAGCAACAGATTTCAAGATCACGTTTCGTCAATAAAGGAGCTTTGTCAAGCAATCGGGTAACGTAATCAGCATAGAGTAAATCAAACAGACTAAACAATTTATAGCGTTCTCCATCAGACAACTTACCTCTTAATGTTCCCTCTTTTATAGCAAGCAGTAATCGAAAGGCAGATATGTATTGTTCAGAAGACGGTCCGACAGTTAATTCTCCTCCTAGTTCTTTCAACAACCCCGATAAGGTTTTGTTCTGCATACTCAAAAGCACAATCTTTCCATTCAACTCGCCTACCTTCATTCGATTTTCTTCGAGTATGCGGTTCTCTTCCAGCACTTGGTCTTTCAACTCCTGGATTTCTTCCATCTCCTGCTGATATCGCTTTATCTCCTCTTCATTATCTCTAATTTGGGATTCAATCTCGGCAATCTTCTTTTTATGGTTCTTACTTTTGTAATAGTAATAACACATATAAAAGGCTACAATCAGAAAAACAATCGTACCGCAAAACAGAAAAACTGTACGGTGCATTTTCATTTGTAAATTATCGCTCCGGAGTTTTTCGTTCTCATACTGCTTTTGCAGTTCTGTTATCAACTCCAAAGAATCGACCTCATCCAATACATTGACAATGGAATCCGCTTTTTCATGATAAGTAATTGCTTCTTCAAAATTATCAATATCCTTTTCCAAAAAGTATAAATTGTTGTATGCGTCAATACGGGTATACTCTTTAGAAGAATTTACACTCATCTTAAAGTATTTTCTGGCATTCTCCACATCCCCCATTTGTATATACAAATATCCCAAAGACATACACTCTACGTATTTCCTTTCTTCATCCGTTTCTTTTTCATAAGCAGCAAGGAAATAGTGCTCTGACTTTTTCAGCTCACCCATAGAACGATACAGGATACCCAACTCATGTAAAATGGAAACTTCAGACGGATACTGTTTTTTCCTGGCTAATTCTAAAGCATTATTATAATAGAAATAACAGCTATCCCATTTATTCTGAAACAAATAAGCCCGTCCTATATTCTGCTCGGCTCTGACAATACCCATAGAATCTTTTAACTCTTCATAGATAGCGTATGACTCCTGAAAATTCTTTAATGACTCCTGATACAATTTCTTTTTCCGGTTCACCATCCCTATTTCATCAGTAGCCATGGCAAACATCTTGCAACATTGAATCTTCCCGAACATTTCCTTTGCTGAAGACAGGAACGACAAAGCCTCTTCATCTTTGCCCAATTCACGCAGCACTCTACCATAATAATACTGTACTTTAGCACGCATGGCAGTGTCACCACGCTCTACAGTATAGTAATTCAGTGCCAATGCAATCAACGAATCAGAAGTAAACTTCACATAGTTCTGATCCATCGCCTGCGTTAATAAAAGCGCATAATCCGCCTGCGATTTTCCACGCAATTTTTCAGGATAAGGGATTGACTTTAACAGATACAGAGCCGTATCAGGGAGAGATTCCATGCACATCTCGATCTTCTGGAATGCCGCATCAGGGGCCTCCGAATCTCTATGACAAGAAACCGATAAGACTAAAATAAAAAAGAAAGCGGCGTATACCGAAACAGTAGTCGTTTTCACTTTACTTGAGTTTTGTGCAAAAATACACAAAAAACTCAAGTATTACTTATTTGTTGAAGCATTTTGTTCCAATCGTTGATGTTCTTCTATCAACTTCATGTTTTCTCTTGCTTTAGACAGGAACTCTCTGACCAGCTTATTATCTTTAAAAGAGTAAGGAGCATCCTTTATAATATCATCTATCTGCGGAGTCATAATGGGATAGGGCAAAGAGCTGCAAAGCATCATAAATACACTGGGTCCCAATACATTTTCGTAATTGTCGGAAATAAACGTTTTCACATACTGATTCATCGCTTGCATCAGTGAATCACCTTCCACCACCAGCTGACTGTGAATTTCATCCAGATCCCCTCCATCCAATACCATACGGGTTTCTTTCTGCTCCAGTTCGCTGATACTTTCTTCTAATTGGTTTCTTTTGCTGATAAACTCGTACAACGCATTATTTAAAGAGGTTCCCACTGCCTTCAAGTCCGTATTGCTGATAGTAACTGTTATTTTTCCACTTTCCAGAACGATCGGCATAATGCTTTCTTCATCCATATAAAGCGTCACCATCTGTACGGAATCTATTTTCCCTTTCATTGAAAACAGACCATGCACCACTTCAGCAGAATCCAGCTTCACCCACTCGCCATCAAGCAGGGATTTAAGATACAGCATCTTTCCATCCAGACTATTCACTGAAGATGTTCCTTCAATCTTGTACTTACTGGTACAGGAAGCCAGAAACGGAAGCAAAAGCAAAAAAGGCAAAATTTTATTCACGTTCATCTATTCATTAAATTCTGTGCACAAAGGTACAACTGATTCAGAATTCAAAGAAACATTTTATCAATATTTAAATCTTGTAAGACTCTTTTCTTTAATAATCCTTATAAACATAGGTATAAGGCTATTTTTTTCATTTAGTTTATCTAATTTTGCGGTCATGAAAACATCAACATTTGCCCCTTTTGCCAAACCGCTTTATGTAATGGTAAAGCCTGTAGGTGCCGTATGTAATCTAGCATGCGATTATTGCTACTATTTGGAAAAGGCTAACCTATACAAAGACAATCTGAAACACGTAATGAGCGATGAACTTCTGGAAAAGTTTATCGACGAGTACATTAACTCACAAACCATGCCGCAGGTGCTTTTCACCTGGCACGGAGGAGAAACGCTGATGCGACCGCTCTCCTTCTATAAAAAGGCAATGGAACTACAAAAGAAATACGCCCGCGGACGTACGATCGACAATTGCATCCAGACCAACGGAACCATGCTTACTGACGAATGGTGCGAATTCTTCCGTGAAAACAATTGGCTGGTAGGTGTCTCCATCGACGGTCCCCAGGAGTTTCATGACGAGTATCGCAAAAACAAATTGGGAAAACCTTCTTTTGTGAAAGTGATGCAAGGCATCAATCTTCTGAAGAAACACGGGGTAGAATGGAATGCAATGGCAGTTATTAATGACTTCAATGCCGAATATCCGTTGGAGTTTTATCGTTTCTTCAAAGAAATCGGTTGCCAATATATCCAGTTCGCTCCCATCGTTGAACGTATTCTTTCACATGAAGACGGACGTCATCTCGCTTCTCTTGCCGAAAATAAAGCCGGAACACTGGCTGACTTTTCAATCACTCCGGAACAATGGGGGAACTTCCTCTGTACTCTCTTTGACGAATGGGTGAAAGAAGATGTAGGCAAATACTATGTGCAGATATTCGATTCTACCCTGGCCAACTGGATGGGTGAGCAACCCGGTATATGCACGATGGCAAAGACTTGCGGACATGCCGGTGTAATGGAATTCAACGGAGACGTTTATTCTTGCGACCACTTTGTATTCCCCGAATATAAATTAGGTAACATTTACAGTAAGACACTGGTAGAAATGATGCATAGCGAGCGTCAGCACAACTTCGGAAACATGAAATACCAGTCTCTCCCTACTCAATGCAAGGAGTGTGAGTTCCTGTTTGCCTGCAACGGGGAATGCCCGAAAAATCGTTTTAGCCAAACGGCAGAAGGTGAACCGGGATTGAACTACTTATGCAAAGGTTATTATCAGTTCTTTAAACACGTAGCTCCTTACATGGACTTTATGAAAAACGAACTGATGAATCAACGTCCGCCTGCTAATATCATGGAAGCTTTAAGAAATGGAGAATTGAGAGTGGAGAGTTGAGAATGAGAAACAGAAGATATTAACAATCATATATTCAAATTTTATCATTAAATAATGAACAAACTAAGATTTTATCTGGTAGCGCTGGCTGCGCTTTTTGTATTTTCCGTTAGAGCGGATGAGGGTATGTGGCTATTGCAATTGATGCAACAGCAACATTCCATAGATATGATGAAAAAACAGGGATTAAAACTAGAAGCCCAGGACTTATATAATCCAAACGGCGTTTCTCTCAAAGATGCCGTAGGTATATTCGGAGGTGGATGTACGGGAGAAATTATCTCGCCCGAAGGTTTGATTCTAACCAATCACCACTGTGGCTACGCATCCATCCAGCAACATAGTAGTGTTGAGCACGATTATCTGACAGATGGTTTCTGGGCTACTTCCAGAGACAAGGAGCTTCCTACTCCGGGACTGAAATTTACATTTATCGAACGTATCGAAGATGTTACAGATATTGTCAATGCCAAGATTGCGGCAAAGGAAATCACCGAATCCGAATCATTCAGCAATACATTCCTTCAAAAGCTGGCTCATGACCTTTATTTCAAAAGTGACCTGGCAGACAAAAAAGGAATTGTTCCGCAGGCTCTTCCGTTCTATGCCGGAAATAAATTCTATCTTTTCTATAAGAAAATATATCCGGATGTACGTATGGTAGCTGCTCCCCCCTCTTCTATCGGTAAGTTCGGTGGCGAGACAGACAACTGGATGTGGCCGCGCCATACCGGCGACTTCTCCATGTTCCGTATCTATGCTGACGCGAACGGTGAACCGGCAGAATACAGTGAAAACAATGTTCCCCTGAAAACAAAGAAACATTTGTCTATCTCTATCAAAGGGTTGAAAGAAGGAGATTACGCAATGATTATGGGATTCCCCGGAAGCACGAGCCGTTACCTGACTGTATCAGAGGTGAAAGAACGTATGGAATCGGAGAACGACCCGCGTATCCGTATTCGTGGCGCTCGTTTGGCTGTCCTGAAAGAAGTGATGAATGCCAGTGACAAAATCCGTATTCAGTATGCTAACAAGTATGCGGGTTCCAGCAATTATTGGAAAAACTCCATCGGTATGAATAAAGCCATCATCGATAATGATGTGTTGGGAACGAAAGCTGCACAGGAAGCTAAATTCGCAGAATTTGCAAAGGCACAAAACAATGCCGAATATGCGGCAGTCGTGAAGAACATCGATGACCTGGTAGCTAAAACAACTCCTCTCAATTATCAATATACTTGTTTGAGAGAGACTTTCTTCGGAGCTATCGAATTTGGTAATGTCATGTTATCTAAAACACGTGAAGCATTGCTTGAAAAGAACGACTCTGTGATCGAAGCACGTATGAAAGCGCTGGAAAGCACTTACGAAAGTATCCATAACAAAGATTATGACCATGAAGTAGACCGCAAAGTTGCTAAAGCATTGTTCCCGTTATATGCGGAAATGGTTCCGGCTAACCAGCGTCCGTCTATCTACAAAGTAATTGAGCAGAAATATAAGGGCGATTACAACAAGTTTGTTGATGATATGTACGACAACTCTATTTTTGCCAACCGCGCAAACTTTGAGAAGTTTACAAAGAAGCCGTCAGTGAAAGCAATCGACAACGATCTTGCATTGCAATACTGCCAATCTAAATATGACTTGATGGATAAACTGGTTTCCCAGCTCAAGGACATGGATCAGGAACTGGCTTTGCTGCACAAAACTTATATTCGTGGTCTGGGCGAAATGAAATTGCCTGTACCTTCTTACCCGGACGCAAACTTTACCATTCGTCTGACTTATGGTAACGTGAAACCATACGATCCGAAAGACGGCGTACACTACAACTATTACACCACCACTAAAGGAATTCTTGAGAAAGAAAATCCGGAAGACCGCGAGTTCGTTGTACCTGCCAAACTGAAAGAGCTGATTGAGAAGAAAGATTATGGCCGTTATGCTTTACCGAACGGTGATATGCCTGTCTGCTTCCTGTCTACCAATGACATCACCGGCGGTAATTCCGGCAGCCCGGTATTGAATGAAAACGGAGAACTGATCGGTTGTGCTTTTGATGGTAACTGGGAATCATTGAGCGGTGACATCAACTTCGACAACAACCTGCAACGTTGCATTAACCTGGATATCCGTTATGTCCTGTTCATTCTGGAGAAGTTAGGCAACTGCGGACACTTGATTAATGAAATGACAATCGTAGAATAAATGAGAAAACAAATCCTATTTGTCCTATTTTCACTGGCAACTCTTAGCATCCACGCCGACGAAGGCATGTGGATGCTAACCGATCTGAAAACCCAGAACGCAGTTGCCATGCGCGAACTCGGTCTTGAAATTCCGATCGAAGAAGTATATGACGCGAACGGTCTTTCTCTGAAAGATGCTGTGGTACACTTTGGAGGAGGATGTACAGGAGAAATTATCTCTTCCGAAGGACTGGTACTGACGAATCACCACTGTGGTTATGGAGCTATCCAGCAACACAGTAATGTGGAACATGACTATCTGACAGATGGTTTCTGGGCTATGAACCGTGATGCGGAACTTCCTACTCCGGGATTGACCGTCACATTTATCGACCGGATTTTGGATGTGACCGATTACGTCAATGAGCAACTGAAAAAAGATCCGGACCCGGAAGGTGTCAACTACCTGTCACCAAGTTATCTGGGCACCGTGGCAGAACGTTTCGCCAAAGCAGAGAACATAGAAATAACTCCTGCGACAAAACTGGAGCTCAAGGCTTTTTACGGAGGAAACAAATATTATATGTTCATCAAAACAGTGTACAGTGATATTCGTATGGTGGGCGCTCCTCCTTCTTCCATCGGCAAATTCGGTGCAGATACCGACAACTGGATGTGGCCTCGTCACACAGGCGACTTTTCCCTTTTCCGTATTTATGCGGACAAGAACGGAAAACCGGCAGAATATTCAAAAGACAACGTTCCTTTGCAGGTAAAGAAACACCTGAAAATCAGCATTGCCGGAGTTCAGGAAGGAGACTTCACCTTTGTCATGGGATTCCCGGGACGTAACTGGCGATATATGATTTCCGACGAAGTGGAAGAGCGGATGCAAACGACCAACTTTATGCGCCAACATGTACGTGGAGCCCGTCAGAAAGTACTCATGGAGCAAATGCTGAAAGATCCTGCCGTACGTATTCATTATGCGAGCAAATATGCTTCATCAGCCAACTACTGGAAGAATGCCATCGGTATGAATGAAGGACTGGTACGTCTCAACGTACTGGATACCAAACGTGCGCAACAAGAGGAATTATTAGCCCGTGGCCGTGAAAAAGGAGATGATTCATATCAGAAAGCTTTTGATGAGATTCGTTCTATTGTGGCTCATCGCCGTAACGCGATCTATCATCAGCAGGCTATCAATGAAGCATTGGTCACCGCCCTTGATTTTATGCGCATCCCTTCCACGATGGAATTGGTTGCCGCTCTGAAATCAAAAGATAAGGAGCAAATAAAAGAGGCGAAGCTAAAATTAAAGCAAGAAGCTGATAAGTATTTTGCTTCTGTCCCCTTCCCCGAAGTAGAACGGATGGTTGCCAAAGAGATGCTGAAAACTTATGCCAACTATATTCCGGAGGAACAACGAATCAATATCTTCGAAATCATCAATTCCCGTTTCAAGGGAAGTATCGATGCCTTCGTCGATGCTTGCTTCCAACATTCTATTTTTGGCAATCCTAAAAACTTTGAGAAGTTTATCAAGAAACCAAGTTTGTATAAAATAGGATATGACTGGATGATATTATTTAAATATTCTATTACCGACGGGATCCTGAAAACAGCCATTGCCATGAAAGAAGCCAATCAGAACTATAACGCTGCTCATAAAGTATGGGTGAAAGGCATGATGGATATGAGACAGGAAAAAGGTACACCTATTTATCCGGACGCCAATTCAACTTTACGTTTGACCTACGGCCAGGTACTTTCTTATGAACCCGCTGACGGTGTTGTGTATGATGCTCATACCACCCTCAAAGGTGTAATGGAGAAAGAAGATCAGGGTAACTGGGAATTTGTAGTGCCTCAAAAATTGAAAGAGCTGTATAAATCCCAGGATTATGGACGCTATGGTAAAAACGGTGAAATGCCCGTCTGCTTTATTGTAAACACCGACAATACAGGAGGAAATTCCGGTAGCCCGGTATTTAACAGCAAAGGCCAATTGATAGGAACTGCTTTCGACCGCAATTTTGAAGGTTTGACAGGAGACATCGCTTTCCGTCCTTCTTCACAACGAGCCGCCTGCGTCGACATCCGCTATACTTTATTTATTATCGACAAATATGCGGGAGCATCTCATATTATTGATGAATTGACTATTGTGGAATAAACAGAAGAATCATTTATAAAGAAAAAATGGATAATGAAGCCCGATGGATTTACATCGTCGTTCATTATCCATTTTTCTTTTCAACTTATCCTCATTCAGATAAACTCCTCCTAATTACTATTTCACAAATCTTACGATTACTATTGCATGAACAAAAACGACTTTTTTTCGTTATTATAATAAAATAGGATTTATATTTGCAGTCTCCAATGACTGCTATTTAACTCTAAGAAAGGAAAGATTATGGAAAAGTTTGAAGATTTAATACAGTCACCGGTACCGGTTTTAGTTGATTTCTTTGCAGAATGGTGTGGACCCTGTAAAGCTATGAAACCAGTTTTAGAAGAACTAAAATTAATTGTAGGAGATAAAGCACGTATTGCAAAGATAGATGTTGACCAGCATGAAGACCTGGCTACTAAATATCGCATACAAGCTGTCCCGACCTTTATATTATTTAAAAACGGAGAGGCTGTCTGGAGACATTCCGGCGTAATCCATAGCAGCGAGCTGCAAGGGGTTATTGAAAAGCATTATAGTTAAAAAGATAAAGATAACGAATGAAGAAAGTATTAGTAGTGGTAGCCCTTGTCATGGTAAGCGTGATTGTATACGCTTTCAATGACAGCGGGGAATCCAGTCAAGGCAAAAAAGAGGTAACAGGTAACGGTGAAGTCGTCGTAATGGACAAAGATATGTTTCTGAAAGACGTCTTCGATTATGAGAAATCAAAGGAGTGGAGATACAAAGGCGACAAGCCCGCCATCATCGATTTATATGCAGACTGGTGCGGACCTTGCCGTCAGACAGCTCCTATCATGAAAGAACTGGCAAAGGAATATGCAGGGAAAATTGTCATCTACAAAGTTAACGTGGATAAACAAAAAGAACTGGCAGCTTTGTTTAATGCTACAAGTATTCCATTGTTTGTGTTCATTCCGATGAAAGGGGATCCACAGCTTTTCCGTGGAGCTGCTGATAAAGCAACTTACAAGAAAGCGATTGATGAATTTCTCTTGAAATAATGAAGAAAATATAGTGACGGTATCCGGTCAGGATAGTGACGCTATAACAAGCAAAGAGTGACGGTATCCGATAGAGATAGCGTCACTCTTTTTTATAGGCTTATAAATCTTCTTTATACGGCTTATAAGTCTTCCTGCGAATCCTTATTTGAAGTATCCTACAGGATGATTCATCATTGGCATCTGACTATCTTTCAATTTCAAAACTTTCTTTAGCTGCTCATTGTCCATCGAAGCACGTGGTACTGTTGCCAAGTTAGCAGCAGAACAGAAGATTGAAATATTTTGGGAAACAATACCGGCATCCATAGCCCCCATCAACTGGCTGCGTGGACTTTTGGCATCACCAAACCGCGAAAGATCGCTGATTAAAACCAATGATACCGGAGCTGTTTTCACAAACGCCTGACCACCTGCCACTGCACCACGATAATCTCCCGCAGCTATCAGTGTCAACTGATGATTTTTCGCATCATACAGATAACTTCCTTCAGGTAACACTACATATACATCCACATCCTGTTTATTCAACGCTGACGGAGCGGTTCTCATTCCAGATTCCTGACGATTTATTCCATTAGCAGCCCACAACAAATCAGACAGATCAGCCAGGCTCAATGCTTTCGAAGCATATTCGCGAGTTGAATGTCGTTCAGACAATGCCTTCATCACCGCACCAGTGCGGTTTAAATTAGGCTTCGGCAATTTAATCACCTTATCAGCAGCAAAAGCAGCCGCTGAAAGCATTAAACAAACTAACAATAGTTGTACTTTTCTCATAACTGTGGTATTTAAAAATTGATAGACAAATATAAATAAAAAAGGTCTGTATTCGTTGTGGAATACAGACCTTTTAAGAGTTTATTAGGCTTAATTATTTCTTATCACCGAAATAACGGTTGTACAATCCTTCAAAACCTTTACCGTGACGAGCTTCGTCTTTGCACATTTCGTGTACAGTGTCATGGATAGCATCCAGATTCAGAGCTTTAGCACGAGTTGCGATACGTTTTTTGTCTTCGCATGCACCTTGTTCAGCATCTTTACGTTTCTGCAGGTTCGTTTTAGTATCCCATACGCAGTCGCCCAACAATTCCGCAAACTTAGCAGCATGTTCAGCTTCTTCCCAAGCGTAACGTTTGAAAGCTTCAGCTACTTCAGGATAACCTTCACGGTCTGCCTGACGGCTCATAGCCAAATACATACCAACTTCAGTACATTCTCCCATGAAGTGATTGTTCAGGTCCTTAATCATTTCTTCGTCACAACCTTTTGCAACACCGATAACGTGTTCGTCAGCAAAAGACAATGCGCCACCTTCTACTTCAACAACTTCTACGAACTTGCTGGCAGGAGCTTTACACAATGGACATTTCTCAGGAGCTGCGTCACCTTCATGAACGTAACCGCATACAGTACATCTAAATTTCTTCATTTTCTTCTCAATTTTAAATTAATTAGTCAATACGTGTTTCTTTATCTTTACTTAAGCAATTCTTGCAAATACCTTTATAATAATAATGAACTTCCGATACCTGATGACCATCCATTTCCAAATTTTCCACTTGTTTAATCGCTTCCGGACATTCCAAGTCATAAATATGTCCGCAACGTTTGCAAAGGAAATGGGAATGTACAGAAGTATCCGCATCAAAGTTTGTATTCTTTTCGTCAATCGTAAGCATTAATGCCGCTCCCTGTTCGGAAAACAATTTCAAAGTATTATAGACCGTTGTCTTTGAAAGTGTCGGCATTGAAGGAGACAATGCTGTGTAAATATCATCAGCCGACGGATGAATCGGATGCTCCATCAAATATTCCATGATAGCGATGCGTTGCATGGAAGGCTTGATATTATGCTCTAATAATCGATCGTATGGTTTCATTATCTTCCTTTCTTTTCAAAGTTGTATTCATTACAATTATAAATCCAATGCAAAGATAGAAATCCTTAATCTTATTTCCAAATAATTCATGACTTTTTTTTTGTGACATGACTAGCATTATTAGGTAAAGAGATAAATCAGTATAAAAAAAGGATCCACTCCATTTACTGAATGGCGTGAATCCTCTTTTTCTTTCCGTAAATTAAAACTTAATTATCCGTATCAGCTCTCGCTTCTTCTACAATCTTAGAAGGAACCTCGTCACAGCGAACATATTTAGATACATCTCCCGCATCATCTTTCGCTGTCCAAATCATAGAACCGACTTCCAATAAATCAGTTACGATGTAATCGTTATTCCATTCACCGTTACCAAAATCATATTCACCACTAATCACATATCCTAAATAAGGATCTTTTTCAATGCTAAAATCACCAGTGATATAACGCGCGTACATACTGTCAAACTTCTGGTATATTTCAAAAGTTTGTTCCTTGCGGTTGAAGGTTATGTAGCAATATGTACCTTCGGCAAGAGATTGTCCGTTCCATTCGGCCAATTGCCACGTCCCGTTCAAGTTAGCCGGAGTAACCGGCAATGTCGGAATATCCGTCCTCTCATCGTCATCACAAGAAGTGAAACAAAGTACAAAAGCGAATAATACTATCAAATTAAATACATTCTTCATATTTCTTTTATTTATTTCGTTACTCAATACGATTTACTCTAATATTCAATGTACGGTCAGACTGCGGTCCGTCTATTCCTTCTATTATAATAGAAAAGGTAAACGAATAGCCTTTTCCTGAAGGAATCTGTGACGCATCTATCGTAACCATTATATCAGCTTCTCCCGCCGGACCGATAACCTCCGGTTCTGTACAGAAAGTTGCAAACTTGGGAACACCGGAGGCTGATAAACGCAACTCTCGCTCTCCACTATTACCACAAAGAATTCGTTCTGACGGATGCTTTCCGGAAATTACGTCATTAAATTCCATCCGGTTTTGTTTGAGCCGCAATTGCCCCATTCTATATGGGTATCGCGCCCATTCATCCGCTCCGGGTAACACATTTCCTCTTAAAGTGAGTCGTGCCACAGGCTTTGTATCAGAGAGAGACAAATAAACGAAAGCATTTGCATCTATCGTTCCGGGATGGTTATTCGGATTGTATGTCAATCCGATAACCTTTGTCTCGTCCGGTAATATATCTCCAGTTTGAACATCCGCAACCATGCATCCGCAAGTCGTTTTAACTCGGGTTAAATTCAAGGTCTTACCACTTACGTTAGTACACATGAAACGATATGTCTTCGGAGTATCATCTTCGGTTAATGTCCCGATATCCAACAAATTCCTGTCGAAACGTAATATTTGTCCGGCCTGCTTTAACAACGGCGGATTTATAAGTGAATCTATTCGCACCTGTGGAGCTGAATAGCCAATCCGGGCTTCGAGCGCCCGGCAATGTCCAATGACTACACTTAATAAAATTAGCCGTATTAGAGTAAATGGTTTCATTAAAATATCAGAATTTACATCCAACCGTTATCATTCGCCTTCTTACGAACGGTGACTGTTATGGTTTGTTCGTTTCCATTACTTACTTTCACCAAGATGCGAGTCGCACCAGTTTTCACTCCGGACACTTTCATTAGTGTGCCTTCAACAGTGACTGTAGCAATAGATGCATCGCTCGATGTGCAGGTATAAGTCAGATTCTCTCCCTTCACATAGTAGTAAGCCAGATTGAGAGTTGATTCCATACCTTCAGCTACATATACATTAGGTACTACCATGTCCGAACCCTTACCTTCAATATTGTCAAGCAGAATTCCTGCATTTATAAGGCCAGCTCCCATTTTACCAATGTATTTCGACAAATTCACCTGGGTGAGAGAAGCGCCTACAGATAGATGATTGCGATAATATTTTTTCACCCTTCCACCACCATACCAACTATCTAACGGCTTCGTTGATGCCTTAAGCAATTCCACATATTCACTAGCCTTGAAATGACGACGTTGCTGGTAAGCGTATGACAATCCCAACGCTGCAACTCCCGATACATGCGGACAAGCCATAGACGTACCATCCATGAATCCGTATGTAGCCGTACCATTCTGTATCCATGTAGAAAGAACAGAACCGGAATATATTCCATCCGACCAACTTTCAGGATCATCCTGCCCCACCTTATTATAATATTCCGTATCACCACCAGGAGCAGAAATAGTCACCTCCTCACCATAGTTTGAATAAGAAGCGGGAGTAAAATCTGCTGCGACTGCACTAACGGATACACATTTGGAATAAGCAGCGGGAAATGCCGCCATCCCTGCATATTCATTACCGGCAGCAAAGATTGCCAATCCACCGTCAATCACTCCGTTAGGAGAACCGGCATTATTGACGAAATAATCTAATGCCTCTTTTTCCAGAGGATACATATTTTCCCATTCCTCCTCCGAACCCGGTCCGGGAGAATATCCTTCAATCATATTAGCCAAGGAAGAGTTATATCCCCAACTACATTGCAGGATAACGGCACCATTATCCGCAGCATATTTAATAGCTCTGGCTTCTGCATCCAAAGTGACACCATTTATACCAGAGAAGACCTGACAGGACATTATTCGCACTCCCGGATTTTCAGGACCGTCACCTCCGGCAATACCACAAACACCTTCATTATTGCCATTCATAGCAGCAATTGTTCCTGCAACGTGTGTTCCGTGTCCGGAATCTTCAGCCTCCATCCACGAGATAATACCTGTATTATTTACGAAATTGTATCCATACACGTCATCCTTATACCCGTTACCATCTTTGTCCGTATCTGCATAAAGTTTCTCCCCTTCGTTAATCCACATATTACCTTTTAGATCGGGATGATTAAACATCACTCCTTCATCCAATATTGCAACAACAATAGCAGGATCACCAGTACACTTTTTCCAGGCTTCCGCACAACCTACATCGCATCCAACTTCCGAACCATTATCAAGCCCGTTTTTATTATCAAAATCATTAGTACCACTGTTGATGTAATGCCACTGATAAGATAATCCGGGATCAGAGAATTTACTGCTTGCTACAGCACGTGTTGCCGACTTTTGATGTAACGCAGCCTCGCTAATATAACTCCTATAACCTTTAGTATTATAAGCACGTTTAATATGTCCATTGGCCTGTACTTTCGATATCTCGCCCAATTTGGCAAGACGATCGGCAGCCTCCTTCAAGTCTGTATTTTCATCGAACTTTACCCGATACCAGAGATGTAATCCGGCAGAACGTGTGCGTTCCTCATTCTTAACATCTACCGGAAATATACGTTCAAAATGATATGCTCCCAAAATATCCAATACTTCATCCGTAGATGGAATACCGGAACGAGTCATAGCTCCTCCACTTCTTGTCGTAACCTTTAGAGTCCGATCAAGAATATCTGTCATTTGAGGATCGAATTTAATCAGCAGTTCACCAGAAGTAACATCAGCCGGAAGCTGAACTTCCGTCCCCCCTATAGGGGTAGACGGTTGTTCAATAAGTTCTTGTTCCGAGCATGAAGCCAATGTGATGGCAAACAATGCTGTATATAAGAATTTTTTCTTCATTGTTCCTTTTTTAATTATTCTTGTTAATGATATTTATGCCACAATTGCTTATTCTGTTGTACCCGATAATACGAATTTTCTGAAATACAACGGATAGGCCACACCTTCCACAACTGCATTGTCCCCTGGATCTTCTTTTCCATAATAATAAGAATAATCGTAGTTCACCAGATCCACATTAGTAAATCCAACCGCAGTTCCACTTGAATTCTTTCCATTCTCCTGTTGATTGAATATCATAGTTTCCGGGTACCAGTATGCAAAATAAGGATGGAATAAGATCCAATTTGGCACTGCACCTGTCAGAAAATTCAGATTAAAATGAACATTACGAGCAAATGGCAATACACGCGGTATTTGCTGTCCGTTTACCGTAGTTTCGGTTTTCTTATATTCCACAGGCTGATCTGTCGTCAACAACCATTGGCAAGTATCTTTTGATATCTGATTCTGGTATATGGACGGCGTAGCTGTCAGTTCATCTTTAGTAAAGAAATCTCCTGCTTGATAAGTCAACGGTTTATTTGCCGCTCTCAAAGCTTCGGTTACTTCTTCATCTGTAGGAAGTTCCCCTTCTATAAAATTGTATGACATTTGCAGTGAAAGCAGATTATCCCAAGTCAGCAATTTCAAGAAAGCCTCCCGTTCCGATTGACCTTTAGAGATATTCACATACAATCCTACCTCTCTGCCATTGTATTTAGTGCCTTCAATCAGACTTAAATCTCTTAATGTCTCCGTAGCACGGCATCCGGTCAATGTCAGATATTTCAATTTTGGGAAATTATCCTGATTCACTATTCCCGTAACCACAGACAATGTCTTGAAATTATTACTTGCCAAATCCAGTTTCTCCAGTTTTTTACCTAATTTCTCAAAACCATTCGGTAAGTCTGCTATTCCGAAAGAGAACACCGTCAGATTCTTCAAATATTGTAATTCACAGATTTCCTCTCCTAAATGAAGAGTACGAGTTTGCCGATTCGCATTACTCTGGACAGAGAATGATTCAAGATACTTCAAGTGACGAATTTCTTTCGGCAATGATTCACCGTCTTGCAAATCAATCATAGCATAGCTTACCGAACGTACACGTCCTATTGCTTCTTCAGGAACTTCGTTATTTTTAATCTCTTTATCAGTAGCTTCCCAAAGCGTTACAAAATCCCAGTTAGTCATACTTTCACTGGTATCGAAACTCATCATAGTCTGAAGTTTGCTATTGATCGTGATTACAGCCAATGAGTCTCCCGAACGGTTATCTTCAATTTTCATTGCAGCTTTCTGTGTTACAATCAGCACAACAGCATCTATTTTATTACCGTCATTATCCACTAATTGATCATTCTCTTGATCCTGTGGAACCAAGCGTACTTTTGCCACACGGGTATAAGGAGCCACATTCATTCCCCAACGGAAATCAACCTTCAGAGTACGGGGACGCGCACCTCTGTCAAGATCAACCTTTAAATCCTCTGCTTTCGGCAATGTCAGCCAACCAGTACGTTCTCCCTCCGCTTCCTTTTTTTCCTCTTCGGTCATTGTAGCCTCTTCCGCAAAAGAATAATCTACATTTTCCTCGATCCTAAATTTAACGTTTGTAGAGATTGTAGTCTCGAAATGGCGTTTCTTGTAAGCATCAGAACTGGGAATCTCCACTTCCGGCTCTTTTACCAAAATTTGTTTCCCAAACCCGAATTGCGTAACCGTAACCAATTTAGGTTCACGACCGTCCATTGAAAAACGCACCTGTGCTGTCCGCGCAACATTTGCCAATGTTGAGTCTATAGCAAGAACACAATCTGCTGTTCCCATACCATTTGCCGGTGAAACAGCAATCCAAGGTTGTGACACACGTGCCACCCATTGATCATTGGCCGAAACGGATATCTTTTCTGTTCCTCCTTCAGCACCGATAGTAATTTCTTCCTTATCTACCGTAATACCGTCGATTCTCGTTTCATCGTCATCCTTGCACGAGAACAGGAATCCCGTGCAAAGAATTAATCCTAATGTTATTTTACTAAAATATTTCATTAATAGCATCCTTTATATTATCGTTCAATATCCAAAGCATCACAACCACGAATATCTTGTGTCTTATCATATATAAGTACGTACATACCTGCTTCAATATAAGAACATACACTTGTCACATCAATAGATATATTCGGATTGTCGGCAATATCTAAAATCCACAGTTGTGGCGTTAGCTTTTCAGTTACTTTACGAATGTCATTCGAACCGATTTGCAACTGAATCAAGCTCGGACAAGAAGTAATCCCCGTAGGCCATTCACGTAAGATACGGTTACCTTCCGCATCACGTTGATGACGGATACCGAAAGCCTGCAACTGACTACTATTCAACGGCTGCGTCGGGAACTTTGAGAAACAGTTGAAACTAACGTCCATATTGCTTAAGTAAGGCAAAGTAGTCGCTCGGAAATCATCAGATAAACTTGTCAGTTTATTAAAACGTAAATCTATCGTAGTGAGCATATACGTATTCTTATAATTTCCATCTTTCGGTTTAAGTGAGTTTTTCGGAATCGACGTCATTCTATTGTTACTTAAATCAATAGTAGAAATAGGAGAATCTGACGCAAACAATTCTGTAGGAAATGTCCCTATTTGATTATTAGATAAGGTAATTGTACTAGCATTAATACCCTTGAATTCACTCATCGGACAATTTATATTTTTGCCTTCCGAACCTATTTTATTGTACGAGAAATCTACAGAGCCCATTACATATACCGATTTGGCATTGAATATATTCGGAATATACTTCAGTTCATTATGTGAAAATCCCAAGCCTTCCACCTGATCGGTAAAAGCACAGAAATCATCCGGAATTACTTCAATCTGATTATAATCCAATTTAAGGTCTGATAACTTAACTTCCGTACCGAAAGGATTCAGTGTCTTGATATTGTTGTGAATACAATCCAACAAGCCGAGTTTTACCATCTTCTTTAATGACTCGTGTGGCGGGAATGCTTCCAGATTGTTGTATCCCATATATAAGATCTGAATCTTCGGACCTGTATCTTCATCGTCCGCCAATTTTTGCCAATCAGTCAATATATCGCCAGATTCAATACCTCTATTGCAAGCAATATTAAGCAACTGTAAATCCGGAAGATCAAATATAAATTCCGGAAGACGGGTCATATTAGGACAATTATACAGTTCCACATCTGTCAATGACTCCATTTTGCTCCAACTCAAATCTTCATTCATATACTGTTTGGCATACTCGGAATTCTCGTCAGCCCATCCGGTTGCGATGGCATCTTGAGTAAAAGGCGAATTAGCGAAAAAAAGCGCTTGCAATTTAGTTAATCGCATAATAGCTTTCGAAACAAACGTAATCTGGTTGGTGAGGGTACCTATTTGTGTATCCTTCAATGATATACGACTGTTTTTCTTGATAGGTTTCATATCTGGATTCCTATTGATGCCATCTTGTATAAGTTCCGACATACCCTGACGCGGGTCATAATCAAGGAATGTCCTCTTATAATGCATACGTATCCGCTGTTTCTGTTCGTCACTCATATTCGGAGTCAGTTCGTCTTCACCAAACAATCTCCCGCTCAGCGTTTCGCTGTGTGTACCAAAAGACAGCGTCCTTAATTCCGTTAATTGTCCGATAGCATCAGGCACAATACCTTTAGCTCCGAATCCGGCAATTGAAAGTCCGGTAATGCGCCCGTTATTATCCAAGTCAACACCGGGCTGATCCCCCCACATGTCCATTTCTTTATTGAAGTTCCAATTTGCGCTATGCACAGAATTATCTACTGAACCTCCATAATATTTCCAGTTTTTACCATCTAAAGCTTCCCAAATTTCTTTCAGTGCTCTATAGTCTTTGATATACTCTGCAGTTTCTTTCAATTGGATAGGCACATTAGCATCTTCTGTCAACTCATTATCTTTCACAATAAAAGGTTCACCTCTGACAACTTGTGTTTCCAGTTCCTTTTTTGTGCTACCGCTTTTAGAATAAGTGGTATAAGCTACTACCTGATAAGTTCCGGCAGGAAGCCATACGGCAGAGTCACAGGTCGCTACACCTATATCCATATACTGGTCATTAGGATTGTCAGGATTCTCATGTTTCTTAGAATCTTCTTTATAGGTGACTTTCATATCCTTCAATTCGGTAGTGACACGATTGAAGGTATTCATCACTGTGACTTTGATGAAGCGGATATCACTAAACAGGTATTCACCGGCAGCACGAGTAGCAAGTCCTTCTTTTGTCAATTTGAAAGTTACAGTTCCGCGAGGTACGGCATCTACTACCAAAGCCTTCTCTTGAAGTCCGCCACTGATGACGATCAGTTCATTGTCATCTCCGCCGGGTCCTGCCAATAATACCTCATCCAATTTACCATACAGATAATAACCGATGATTTTGTAAGTACCGACAAGCAACTGCAATTTATCACTACGCATACCATATTCCGCATTGCTTTCATTATATGCGTTCAAAGGCAAAGTCTGCGAAACGGTTGTACCGTTATGCTCCATCACAACTTTAATTTTCTGTGCACTCGACAATGATTCGAGTTTGTCCGTTGCACGAGTAGTTGTCCCTTTATCAAATGAGGCACTCTTATAAAGCTTGAACTGCACATAGCCATATTGGCTTTGCAGTGCCTCATCATCGTCGGAACAACTAGTTACCAACCCTATCGTCAGCATGCTGACGATAAGGGGTAAGAGGTATATTGAGTATAATTTTTGTAGATTCATTTAACCTATTATTCGTTTGATATATACGTTACTTATTGATGATAAAGAGTATTTGCTTACTTCCATCTTCTCCGGTAATCACAAGAAGAATAGGCTTAGAGGATATTGGCAAACTACTACCACTTCCAAGCCATACATTAAGTACCTTTTTACCACTAAAGTAATCCTCTCCAATAGTAATATCATCAGAAGTTAACTCTTCTTCAGAAGTATCTGTAACAGTATAAGCCTTATAGCTCACAACATCAGAAGAAGTAAGAGCAATGTTTATTCCAGCATTAGGATTCTCCATTTCAAAAAGTTCAGTCGCTCCATAAGTATTTTGGAAATATTGGGCACCTCCAAGGGAACCACTATAAGGGGTACATACAAAATCACTTCCCATCCCGTTACTACTGGTAATCTTGAATATAGCCGTTTCTTCACCACCAACTTCTCCCCCACTAGCATTACTTGTTCTTACAATAAGCATTGCTTTGTCATCTTCAGTTTCTCCTTTGACAATCACAAATATATCCTTTCCATTTGTCTTTTTGCTATCTATGCTCATTGTTGTTCCAGCAGGATCTATAATACCATCGGGTGCCGCTTCCTCATTGTCTAAGAAATAACATTTAGCATCCCATATTTCAAAAGAAACCGTAACATAAGTACTTACCCCCGGCTGTTTAATTTCTGAAATACCTTTAACGCCATATTCGGTTTTAAAATGTTCGGCATTACTTTCGGTATAAGGCGTACATTCGATAGGCGTTACGTAATCAGTTCCATCCACAGCACTAAAATACTGTATGGCTTCATCCTTTTTTATTTCTTTTTGAGTGAACTGAAGAACAAGATTTGTTTGTTCATACTGATAGACCAATTCATCACCATTAATAATGGTACTTTCTAAATTATCCCTGCCAATTCTATTAAATTCAGCATCAGAGAACACAAGAACATATCCGACTCTTTCTTCAGCATATCCCGAAATAGGAGTAAAAGGTTTTACAATAAGTGAGATATTTCCATCTTTCTTTTCATCCTCACAACTCATCCATTTCTCATCCATCCATTCATCATCATCTACACCTTCAAAATACAAATTATTATTAGAAGCACCTTTTGTAACAAATACCACATGGTATTTATCTTCCAAAGTCTTAACAGTAAACGGTAAACGATTCTTAAAAGAGGTTGTACTACTTCCAGTACCAGCCACACCACCAGAGCCTTGTGTGAAACTCTTTCCATCCAAAGATACAACCCAATCATACATATTACTTGACGGACGTTTCAATTCCATTACTCCCGGTGTCATACCTTCGTAAACTAGTTTGATAGAATGGAATGCTCTTCCTTCTTCATCAGAAAATGTTATCACATTTTCATCACTAGCCAAAACCGGATACTTTTCACGGATTCCGTTTTCGATTATTCGCAAACCACCTTGCACTTTCTTATTGACCGGGCCTACAAGAGAGCCGCCGTCCAATTCCACCCAACCCGGCAAATTTGTAGCTGCAAAACGGAAGTTTGCTTCAACATCAAAAAGAACATATTCCTGATAACCGACTTTAAGAACTCCGTCTTTGGTGATATCATTTCCTTCCTTATCGTATATCTTCAATTCATAATCCACCTTAGAACGAGTCACTTCACCAATCACAATCGTCTGACCGCCCATAGTCAATTCCAATTTAGCCACACTGACGTCGCCCACTTGCATATTATCATTCGTAATCACAAGAGTTACTGTCTGCGTACCGGCAGTACCGGACAGAACAAATTCTCCCAGTTCATCGTCTGTCTTAAACTTACACCAAATGGCAGAAGACGCCAAACTCCAGTTCGTATTAGCCGTAAATGTAAACTCCCTTGTATCATTAGAATTGCAGATGAGATTCTGCTTTTCCGGAAATATCGGAGTCACTGCATTATCATCGTCGTCCGAACATGCCGCCAGACAGAAAGCCATAAGTAAGCCAATAAAGAGCCAACTCTTGCATAATGTCTTCATGCACGAATCTCCTAGTGGTTTTAAACTAAACTTTTTCATATCTTTATCTTTTGCTATTTTTTAATATCCTTGTTCTTTTAATTTTTCAGCTTCTGCTTCACTTATCCATTCGAGTATATTGACAAACGTTCCTACTGTACCATAGTATGATCCGTCTTTATTGTTCACGCTCATCGTAACATACTGTAAGACAAAATTCTCATTGGTGCTAAAGTAAGACGTATAAGCAGTAGGTTGATTTAACCGTAACTTGCCGTCACCATGAACTGTATTGAAAGCTTCTCCTGTAGAGCCACAAATTTGTTCTTCCATTTCAACCAAAGGCTCCAGAACATCTTTCCGGTTGAAAGTGATTTCCATATCATAGCCATCAAAATAGAGTCCATGGACTACGATCGTATTATCTTTCCCCTTCACCACATCCGAAGTCACTAAACGCAAATCCACTTTATGCGGATAGTAGTCTGAAGATAAATAAGTGGAAGTTACTTTACAATAGCCTTTAAAGTTTTTAATATCAAACGGACGAATCTTTTGCATCACCACTTTGGCTTCGTTCTTGTAAAGACTCCATTGCTCAGTTTCGGGGATTATCAATCGCAAAGCGAATCCCAATGAATCTGAAATATCCATGTTTTTATAAATACCCTCCACCGCAACATTCGTACTCAATTCTCCCGCTTTTATAGTAACGGTATTCGACAAAATCTTGTAATGTTTACCTTCAACCGCATTACTCTCCTTATCTATCACTTCGACACCGAAGGTACGGTCGTAGTCTGCAGGTATAGTAGCGGAAACAGGCACATTGAATATCTCATTGGTTTCTTGCACGGCATATGTATAAAGCGTGTCAGAAAACATAAGATAATTGGGCCCGCTGTACAACACCTTGTCCTGATCGCATCCGGAAAAAGCTATCAGAGCAGCAACGGCTACTATACATCCTATTAATAATTTCTTCATTATCATATGTTTAAATCTTATTTATTACTTTCATTCGGTTCCACTTGCGAGCCGGGAGCATCCAGTTCATGTTGCGGTATAGGCCATACAAACAAAGGATCATCCGCTTCTACCTTCAATCGGTCTCCTGTTGACAAAGATTGGTCTTGGGGCTTACGCTCGAATCCTTTGTGCCAGCGCTTTAAATCATGAAGACGGAAACCTTCCATATAAAGCTCTTTCACACGTTCGGACTCGATGATCTCCATTGCATTAGACTCACTCATGGGAGTTGATCCACCATAAGAGGAATATCGTGCGGTACGCAGTGTTGTGATATCTTTTCCCGCACGGTTATAATCAGGCTGTTCTTTTTGCACATAAGCCTCGGCACGTATCAGATATTGCTCTGACAAACGCAATACTTTTGGCATGGAAACATGAAGAATATTGGCAGCAATAAACTCTTCGTTACCGGCATACTTAATCAGCAAAGGCCATGAAAGATGGTGGCTGAAGCTGGTAGTGCGTGATTCAAAGAAAGTAGAGGCACGTAAATCATTTGCATTATAAGAATTGAGCACCCAAGTAGCCGGAACATAGTCCGGACGATAATTCACGTGGTCGTAATTTAAAAAAATCAATCCCAGTTTGCCTCCATAAGAATTGACGGTGAACCCCACTTTCCAAATAGCTTCCGTAGACATGTCATTTGTCCACATATACTTATAATAACTGACTCCGGATGAAATCGCACGAGTACAACTAGCCAACAGATAATATTCGCTATCTATAACTTTACTGGAGTACTTGATAGCTTCGTCCCACTTCTTCATATAAAGAGCAACACGGGCACGTAAAGCATATACAGTATACTCGTTGAAGTAAGTAGCATTGTTAAATAAAGGCACATCTACAGACGGGTCATAATCCTTATCCAACTCCAGCAACTTAGCAGCCCGGTCAAGGTCTTCAAGAATAAATCCATAAGAGTCTTTCAACGAAGCACGTTTCATTTCTTCTCCGCCCTGATAATGCCTAGTCAAAATAACCCCCAACTGATTGGCTGCGTCTTCATCACTTTCATAAACCTTACAGAATAGCTTCACCAATTCAGAGTAAGCAAGTGCACGGGCAAAATAAGCTTC
>PVML01018096.1_pt1 | contig 151432 bp, 154 predicted proteins | sample 1853371 | NCBI WGS metagenome assembly PVML01 (sample SAMN08533508, study PRJNA380276) | Human gut metagenome, whole genome shotgun sequencing project. | isolation source: participant 1, chromium library | host: Homo sapiens | collected 2017 | reverse complement strand
TAACAGCTTCTCTGGGCATTGGAGGGACTGCACCGATTGATTGCAAATGATTTTCATTTTACTCTGAGCCAGTCGGCTTTGGACAATCTGAACGATGCCGTTTCGGACGGAAACAACATCATTGACTTTCTGGCTTCCGAGGGATATATCCGCTTCCGTGCGGATTATGAAGCAAGCTCCAAAAATCTGTACGCTGTTTATAAGCAGTGGTGTGATGATAACGCTTTGAACAGCCTTTCTCAAAAGAGCTTCTGTTCCTTCCTGAAACAGAATGAGAGCCGATATAACCTTGAATACACCAACAAGGTCAACATCGGCGGCGGGCGCTTTGCCAGAGGGTTTGTGGGTATCGAGCTTCTGCAAAGACCGTTTCTGTGAAAACAGCAGTAACTCAGAAATACGTGTACCATCCGTACCGGATGGAGCCGAGTGTCAACCGTACACTTGGTACACGTATTTTTTGCTTACTGTCGTTTTACTGCCGTGGAAGCATTCGCAGCACCCTTGTTTTGAGGGATGGAAAATCAAAGGTAATGGAAACAGCAAAATTTTTTACCGCAGGACGAAATTATTTTGCGAAACAGTGCTTCTCTGGACAGTGAACAGTCTTTGTGAAAATATGGCTGTTTTCACTGTTTCAGACCAAAGCAAACAAAACAGTGAAATGGGATAGGGTCGCTTATGGGCAGGACATCACAGGCGGTATTTCTATCGCATTTTATGAAAATCAGATATTACACGGTACAGCGAAGCGGACACGCCAATGGGCGCAGTTGCTTCGCTTTTTCATGAACAAAATTATGGAGGTTTTTCAATATGAGTAATGTACGAAACGAAATCAAGGCACAGATCGTCCGTGCCGGATTCACCATGCAGGAGGTTGTGGACAGACTGGCGGAGGAACACGACTGGTCGGACAGCGTATCCAACCTTTCTGCAAAGCTCCAAAGAGAGAGCATCCGCTACAAAGAGGTCATCGAGCTTGCCGATGTGCTGGGCTATGACATCGTGTGGCAGAAACGGAGGGAGCGATGATGCGGCGTATCTTATCCCCTCGCAGCTCCCGTCCCCATAGGAAGTGCCGCAGTGCTTCCTATGGACTGGCAGTGAATACAATCGGCAAAACTGCGGATTGTTCGCTGCCGCTGTCTGCAAGGGATTGTGGTGCAATTCCGCTGGCAGACAGGCTGGACAAGAGAAAAAGGCCGGGGACATTTTTCGGACTGGACAGCAGAGGTCACCGCAGTGACCGCACCCCCTCTCCGGAGGAGCCCTCGGAGAGCCCACGGCACTTTGCAGCCAGTATGGATGAAAGTGTAATAGTGGGTTATTACACTTTGAAAAAGTGCCTCTCGAAAGCCCCTCGTCCCTCGCAAATCCTCTCGGAAAGGAGCATGACCCATGGCAAGAAATGATGGAATTGACCGCACCGTTGCCCGCCATCAGGACATTGAAACTGCCGATGATCTGGCAAAGGTGCAGGAACACAATGAACGGGAAAAAGACAGTTACAGCAATCAGGACATCGTGCCGGAGCGTTCTTCTCTGAACATTCATTTCAAAGAGCCGACTGCCGGTTACGAAGAAATGTTTACCCAGATGGAACAGGACAAGGTGATCTCTACCAGAGGTCTGAAAGCGGATGCCGTGAAATACGGTGAGCTGGTTTTCGATGTGAACTCCGCTTACTTTTACAATCACGGCGGCTATGAATTTGCCAAACAGTTTTATGCCGATGCTTATAAAGCTGCCGTGGAGGTTGTGGGCGGAGAGCAGTATATTCTCTCCGCCGTCATGCACGCCGATGAGCGCAATCAGGCAATGTCCGAAGCTCTTGGCGAGGATGTGTACCACTACCACCTCCATGTGGTCTATATCCCGGTGGTGGAAAAACAGATTCTCTGGTCGAAGCGGTGCAAGGATGAAGCCCTCCGGGGAACAGTCAAGGAAACGATCATGCAGGTCAGCCGCAGTAAGAAATGGAAATCCAAACCCGTTCTTGACGGGGACGGCAATCCCATGCTGAACACAAAAGGTAAAAAGATTTTGAAGTCATCCTACAGTGTGTTGCAGGATGACTTTTTCAATTTCATGCAAGCTGCCGGATACACCGATGTGGAGCGTGGAGAGCGTGGCAGCACCGAGGAACATCTGACCGTTACCCAGTTTAAGGTGCAAGCGGAAACCCAGCGTTTGGAAGCTGTGACAGCACAGGTGGCACAATCGGAGCAGACATTGGCGGATACCCAATTCGCTGTGGAGAAACAAGAAAAGAAACTGAAAGCTCTGCAAAAGGAAACCAAGACAGCAAAGACGGTAGCAATGACCGTGCAGGATATTGAAGCGATGGGTAAGAAAAATTCCTTTACCGGAAATGTCACCCTCACAGCAGACCAGTGCGATACCCTGAAACGGTACGCAACAAACGGAATTATCTTCAATGCTGAGAATGATCGCCTGAAAGAAAAATTGGCTTCCGCTGTAAAATCCGCTTCCATCTGGAAACAGCGGCATGATGAACTGGACGAAAAATATCAAGCACTGAAAGAAAAAGCCCAGCCCTATCTGGATGCGTTGGAAATCGCAGCAGAACGGGTCAGGGCTTTTCTTTCTGCCATCCTCGCCAGAGGAAAGGAAACTCGTGAACACACAATCCCTGCCCACAAGCACGGACGGGATATGGAACTTTAATTTATGGAGGATTTGCCTATTGACTAAATATTATGAGGAAACAAAATATAATGCGGCATTTGACCGCTGTGTGGATGTAATGACCCGGTTGATTCAAAAGTATGGTCATCAGGTCTTGGAAAATAAAGAAGCGGATGCTCTGAAAGAAACGGAGTGTTCCGACGATGATAAACAAGCGCAGCCTTTGAATAAACAAGCTGCGTAAAAATTTGTAATTTACACGTTGCGTACTTAGAGTAGCTATGCTATAATAAGTACGCAACGTGTATTTTTGTTTTATGGAGAAAATCAAATGGATAGTAAAAACAGAATTATAAAGTTGCGGGAAAGCACAGGCATGAACCGGAAGGACTTCTGCAAATGTGTCCATATCCCATATCGCACCATGACGGAGTGGGAACTGGATAATCGCCATGCACCGGACTATGTCCTTTGGCTTTTGGAGTATTATGTCCGCAACGAAGGATTGATGGTAAAGGAAATGGATGAGGGAGGTGGCGATTCTGAAAAAGAAGCAAATTAAATGTTATCTATATACAAGAGTGTCCACCGCCATACAGGTTGATGGGTACAGCTTGGATGCCCAGCGAGATAAGCTGCGGAAATATGCGGCATACGAGGATATGGTTATTGCCGGAGAGTATTCTGACGAGGGATTTTCCGGAAAGAATATCCAAGGACGGCAGGAGTTCCAGCGGATGCTGAACGACATTCAAGATGGAAAAGATGGCGTTTCTTATGTACTCGTCTTTAAGCTCTCCCGGTTTGGCAGAAATGCAGCAGATGTTTTGAACTCCTTGCAGCTCATGCAGGATTTTGGAGTCAATCTGATTTGCGTAGAAGATGGCATTGACAGCTCCAAGGATGCCGGTAAGCTGATGATTTCGGTACTGTCTGCGGTTGCGGAGATTGAGCGAGAGAATATCCGCACACAGACAATGGCAGGACGGGAGCAAAAGGCTCGTGAGGGTAAGTGGAACGGCGGCTTTGCTCCCTATGGCTACAAGCTGGAAAACGGTAATCTCGTCATTGCTGAAGATGAGGTTGAAGTTATCCGTGTCATCTATGACCGCTATATCCACACCAGCGATGGTGTTGCCGGAGTTGCCAAATATCTGAACCGGAATGGCTATGTAAAGAAGCTGCGGCAGAACAATACCATTCCCGGATTTTCGAGGGATTTTGTGCTGGATGTGCTTGACAATCCTGTTTATATGGGTAAAATCGCTTATGGCAGACGGAGAACCGAAAAGAAACAGGGTACGAGAAATGAAATGCACGTGGTTGAGCAATCGGAGTTCCCTATCTACGAGGGTCAGCATGAAGCTATCATATCCGAAGAAGATTGGGCACTGGCACAGGATAAACGTAAGCTCAATTCCTTTAAGCGGGAAAAGGTGAATAATCCAGACCATGCACACATCCTGTCCGGCATCCTGAAATGTCCATGCTGCGGCAAAAGTATGTACGGCAATATTGCCAAAGCTCATAGCAAGGACAAGAAAACAAGGTATTATTACTACTGCAAAAACACGGTCACAGCCACGGGACATGAATGCAGCTTCCGGCTCAACATTGAGCAAACGGAAATCAATAAAATGGTGGCAAAAATCATTTCTGCTATGGTCAACAAGCCTCGGTTTGTGGAAGCAATTAAAGCGAAGATCGGAACGGCTGTTGATACAGCAGATATGGAAAAACAAGTTGCTGTTCTGCAAGGGCAGTTAAAGCAGGTTTTAGGTACAAAAGGTCGATTGGAGCGTCAGATGGACACCTTAGACATTAACGATGCCCATTATGACAGAAAAATTTTGGATTTGCAGCGCCGTTATGATGAACAGTATGATATGATAGGTGAAATCGAAGCGCAGATTGACGAGCTGCAAAATCAGATCCGCAGCATCAGACAAGAGAAAATTTCCGGTGATAATATCTATCAGCTTTTATTGGCGTTTGATGAAGTCTACAATTCTGCAACGGAAGCGGAGCAGAAAGAGTTTATGAAAGCCTTTATTGAGCGAATCGATATGTTTCCGGAAAAGAGGAAGGACGGCTGTTGGATTAAAAACATTGTGTTCAATTTCCCTGTGCCGATTGACGGCGAGGAAGTGAAAGAACTTCCCTTGGAATATGGGACAACAGTCGAGAGTGTTGTGCTGATGTCGAGGAAGAGAATTTGATTTTACGAGGGTTTATAAGTGATAACAAACCGTCTATTCAACCTAAAGTGTGCTTTTTTGCTTGTGGGAACAGATCATTACATGTTAAAAGAGTATTTTAAATTTAATTAGGTAGAATTGAAAAAATATTATTAGGAGCTTGAAGAGTTAAAGATAAATTTCAAAACAATAATGAAATGGTATATAATTGAACGAGATAACTGCAGGTAATTGTTAAACATATTGAGGTTAAATCATAATGGTTTAGCCTTTTATTTTTGCATTTTGATTTCAGAAATAAAAGATTTAAAAATATTTTTTGTGGCAGCAAAGATTATAAATTGACTTTATGCACCCAAAATAATATAATTATGGGTGCAAGAGGTGGCGTGAATGAATTCGATTATTATTCAAATAGAAAACATCATGAGTGAAAATCAAGGTAAAATTTATTCTATTCATGATTTTTATAATTTAGGAACAAAAAATACAATAAAGTCTGCTTTATATCGTTTAAATGAAGAAGGTAAGATTACAAGGCTTATTGATGGATTATATACAAAACCTAAATTTAGCGAGATTTTAAATGAATATTCTTATCCGGATGCAAATGCTGTTGCTGAGAAAATCGCAATTAAGTTTTCTTGGACAATATCGCCAAGTGGAGATACAGCCTTGAATAATACTGGCCTTTCTACTCAAGTACCAAATGAATATGTTTATATTTCAGATGGTCCATATAGAGAGTATCTTTATAGGAATAAAAAAATCATTTTTAAACATACCGCGAATCGAAACATAACATCTTATTCAAAAGAATTATCTATTCTAATTCAGGCAATTAAAGCTATTGGAAAAGATAACATCAGCGATGGAGATATTCAAAAACTTGCATATTTTTCTAAAAATATTAATGAAGATTTGCTTAAGGATACTTTGAAATTACCTTTTTGGATTCAAGAAGTTTTAGAAAGGATACAGAAGAAAAATGATGAGTAAATTACTGCAAATATCAAGTGATGAGTTGGAATTAGTAATTCAAAACACGGCAGATAAACTCAATATGTCAAAAGCTATAGTTGAAAAAGATTTATGGGTTTGCATTATTTTAAAATATTTGTTTCAGGATTTTAAATATAAGAATTCTATTGTTTTTAAAGGTGGTACAAGTCTATCGAAAGTATATAAGCTAATAGAAAGATTTTCAGAAGATATAGATTTGGCTTTGGATTGGAAAGTTATGGGCTATGGAAGTTGTGAACCTTATGAAGAGAGGAGCAATACCAAACAGTTAAAATTCAACGATAAGTTAAATGACGACACTAAAGCTTTTCTTCGTAATGAATTTTTACCGAGACTTCAAAATGATTTTAAAGAAATTTTAAAAGATAGAAATTATAGTTTTTACATTGATGGAACTGATGAACAGACAATTTGCTTTGATTATCCTAAAAATCATCAAGATACTTCTATCTCACAAGTTGTTAGATTAGAAATTGGATGTTTGGCCGAGCCTATTCCTGCATTTAAAAGGAATATACAAACTTATATTGAAGAAGTGTATCCTGCTGTATTTAATGAAAACATTGAAGTTATAGCAGTTGATTCTTTAAGAACATTTTATGAAAAGATTACAATACTTCATCGAGAAGCGAACAGAGTCAATGGAAATTATCCTGCGAGATATTCAAGGCATTTTTATGATGTGTATAAAATGCTATTGACGGATATTAAAGAGAAAAGCTTTGAAAACTTAGACCTTTTAAAAACAGTAATTGATTTTAAGAAGAAATTCTATGCAAGTAATTGGTCGAAGTATGATGATATCATGGCTGGAAATCTAAGGCTGATTCCTACTGATGATGGATTAGAAGTTTTTTGTAAAGATTATGATAGCATGAAGAATATGCTGTTTGGTGAAAAGATACCATTTGAAGAAATAGTAAGTACTATAAAAGATTATGAAGCAGAGTTAAATAAAGTAATTAGAAATAGTTAAATTTCACATTAGAAAGCAAAAATAAAGGTAATGTTATTTTAGAAAGAAGGATAGATAAAGATAACGAAGATCTCAGATAGAATTATACACCAAGAGAAGTTATTTGTTATTGGCATATCATCAAGTGACTGTTTAGAATATAAATGTGATGATTTAAAAAATATCATGAAAAAGATTTAAGAAAGGAGTGAAAGCATATGGTAAAATTAAATGTAAAAAAAGAATTAAGTTTTAACTGTAAGAAGCCTAACATATATTCAATGCTTTTTAAATATGCAATTTTTCCATTTGTGTTAGTAATCATTGTTGACTATTTTAATGTTCCTTCAATTATAGGTTTTGAAATGAGTAATATAAACTTTGATTTGATTGGTGCGCTTATCAATGCTTTAATTGTGTTATGCTTATATATTATTACATATGCTGTTATTGATAGAAGGCAAATGCAAAAAGATGATAATGCAAAACTAACTGCAAATTTGCTAATACTATCTACATATAAAAAGTGCCAAGATTTACTCAAAATTATTGATAATCAAGAATGGTTAGAGAATTATATTGTACCAAAAATCGATTTCAATAAGATAGACTCAAAAAACGAAGTGAGTATGAATTTGCAAAATGATCCTTTTACTGAACATTCGCATATTTTAGATTTAGCAGGTAATGGTTCGATTACTATTTCTGATTTAAAGATGTATCTTAATGTAATGGAATCATATAGGTCGTATGTATCTATGAGAATAACTTTTTATGATATATATAATGCGAAAACTGTTGAGCAAATGCAATTATATGAACATATTATTGAAAAAAGAAATTTGTTAAATGATACACTAGAAAGTGAAGTTGAGAAAATGAAAAGCAAAATATGAGGAGATGTAATTGTGTCCATTTTTAAGAAATATCACATATTTCGATTTCACATTATCTTGCTTATCATTGTTGTTATATACACGAGATAATTTCACTTTTCCTGTAAATTAACAATTCCATTAATATGACCGGAATACCATTTGCAAATAAAACAATATTAATGCTGTTTTCGTTGAATACAGAACCTTTTACCATACAAAATATTGCAGTTAAGCCAAAAGTAAAAGTTGAAGCAGACAAAGAAAAATTGCTTTTTAATCACCGTAATGAATGTGCTGGAAAGCGTAGAAGAAACCGAAATTCAAATATAATATGATAGAATATTATTAAAAGGCAAAAGGGGGAATTAAAATGTTACTTCGGCAAATGAAATACTTTGTTACTGTTGTTGACTGCAGCAGTTTTACAGAAGCTGCTGAACAATGCTATATATCACAATCAGCAATTTCCCAACAGATTCATAGCTTGGAAGAAGAACTAGGCGTTCAATTAATTCATAGGGAAAACCGCCGGTTCGATCTTACCCCTGCCGGCGAGTATTTTTACACGCAGAGTAAGCTTTTACTAGATGAAGCCGATAGGATCAGGCGGGAAACGATACGCATCGCACAGATGGATGAGAGCCGGCTGCGCATTGGCTATTTACGAAATTACAGCGGACAGGAATTGCATATGGCAGTTGCTGAATTCTCAGGCCTATATCCTGATATTTCAATTGAAATAGTTGCCGGCACACATGAAGAATTATATGATTTGATTCGTTTTGGCGGTGTTGATATTGTCATCAGCGATCAGCGGCGGGCCTTTTCAGAAGCATATGAAAACAAGATATTGCTTGAGTGCGAATGCATAGCTGAGATTTCTGATAATCATCCGCTCAGTATCAATAATACTTTAACGCTCAAAGAATTAAAACAAACACCTTGTATATTGATTGCTCCATCTAAATATCAGGACAGTGAAGCTGCCTATTATCGTGACACATTAGGTTTTTCTGATCACTTTTTATATGCGGAAAATCTTGAAGAGGGAAGATTGATGGTGCTTGGCAACCGCGGCTTTTTACCTCTAGAAACCATAGGTACCTTGCCGCCAAAACTGCCTAAAATTAAACGCATAGCATTATTTAGCCAAGGAGTGTTAATAAAACGAACAATCTGTGCTTTCTGGCTGAAGCAGAATACCAATTACTATATTGAGGAATTTGCGGAAACCTTGTCTGCTTTAATTAAACAAAGCAATCGTGCTTAATGAATAATTTTAAAGTCAACTCACTCACATTAATTTGTGATGCAGTTGGCTTTTCTTTTCACATAAGTTTTACTTATGAAAAAGTCTTAAAAACAAAATTGCTGATTATCAGCTCTTTTTTTATAATGGGTACAACAAGAAAGGATGTGGGTTTATGAAAACTTTAATTGCATATTTTTCAAGAAGCGGCAGTAACTATGTCAGCGGCAGTATTGTGAATCTACCTATAGGTAATACGGAAATTGCGGCGAAGAAAATTGCGGCAGTGACGGAGGGTGAACTTTTTGAAATTAAAGCGGTGTATGCTTATCCAGAAAATTATGATGCTTGTACAAGAGAAGCACAACATGAGCTTCAAAGTCATGCACGGCCTCAGTTAGCATCAGATATTCCTAATGTTTCAGATTATGATTTAATCTATATTGGTTATCCAAATTGGTGGGGAACCGCACCTATGGCAGTATTTACCTTCCTAGAGGGTGCAGATTTTACGAATAAAATAATCATGCCATTTTGCACACATGAAGGCAGCGGTATGGGACATAGTGAAGCAGATATTAAAAAAGCTTGCCCTAAGGCAAAGGTCGTAAAAGGTCTTGCTATTCGCGGTAGTGATGTAAATAAAGCTGATGCTGTGATCAGAGAATGGATCAGATAATATGGAAAAACGAAAATTAAGAAAAGTATTGAAGGTTTATGCAGTTGGTTTTGATACTTCCAAAAAAGAAAGGAGTAAGTGATATGAGTATCACAGATGCTTCTAAAAAGTATCATGAAAAAATGTTTCCAGGCTATCATTCAAGCTTTTTGAAAACAGATCCTGAATTTATTAAGCGCTTTGATAATTTTGCTTTTGATGAATTGGTAAATCACGATGATTTAGATGGCAGAACAAGAATTTTGGCTATTTTGGCTGTCTTACTTGGCTGTCAAGGGATAGATGAGTTTCGTATTATGCTGATTGCAGCAATGAATTTTAAAGTTACGCCCGTTGAGATAAAAGAAATTATATATCAAGCGGTATGCTATCTGGGTATCGGCAGAGTATTTCCATTTTTGAAAGTTACTAATGAAGTGCTGATTGAAAAAGGAATTGTATTACCGCTGTGCGCTCAAACCACCACTACAATGGAGAATCGCTTAACAGCTGGTGAAAAGGCACAGATAGATATTATGGGTGATTAGATGAAGGGTTTTTGGAATTCTGGCCCTGAGGAAAGCCGTCACATCAATATGTGGCTGACGGATAATTGTTTTGGTGATTTTTACACCCGTAACGGTCTCACTTATCAGCAGCGTGAGATGATTACATTTTGTTTTCTATTGGCTCAAGGCAGCTGTGAAGAACAGCTGCTATCACATGCCGGTGCCAATATGAGAATCGGGAATGATAAGGCATTTCTTATTAAAATTATTTCACAGTGTATTCCTTATATAGGATATCCGCGCAGTTTGAATGCGCTGCGTTGTGTTAATGAGGCAGCAACGAAATAAGCTATGTCAGTATTAACTGATTTTAATACTGACAGGCACAGTGTAAATGCAAAGTAAAGGAGGAGGTTTAAATGAAAAACGTAATGATTTTATGCGGTGCTGGACAGATTGGTATGGCGATTGCCCGCCGCATGGGATATGGTATGAAAATTATAATTGGTGATAAAAAATATGAAAATGCGAAGGCGGTTGCTGATATTATGACAGCTGCTGGCTTTGATGTGACAGCGGTAACAATGGATTTATCTGAGCGTGTTTCAATTCAATCAATGATTACTGAAGCACAAAAGTATGGGGCAATTAAAATGCTGATTAATGCAGCTGGGGTTTCTCCAAGTCAGGCGCCGATTGAAGCAATCTTAAAAGTAGATCTATATGGAACTGCCGTTTTGCTTGAAGAAGTAGGTAAAGTAATCGCTGAAGGCGGTGTGGGAATAACCATTTCCAGTCAGTCAGGGCATCGTATGGCTCAGCTTAGCGCTAAACAGGATGAGCTGCTTGCAATTACTCCTGCCGAAGAATTGCTTAGTCTGGATATGCTGCAGCCAGCTAATATTCATGATACTTTGCATGCCTATCAGTTAGCTAAGCGCTGTAATGAAAAGCGTGTCATGGCAGAGGCTGTCAAATGGGGCAAGCGGGGTGCCAGAATTAATTCCATTTCGCCGGGGATAGTTGTAACACCGTTGGCAATCGATGAATTTAATGGCCCACGTGGTGATTTTTATAAGAATATGTTTGCTAATTGTCCGGCAGGACGTCCCGGCACAGCGGATGAAATCGCTAATGCTGCAGAGCTTTTAATGAGTGATAAAGGCTCTTTTATTACAGGGGCTGATTTCCTTATAGACGGCGGTGCGACAGCTTCCTATTTTTATGGTCCGCTGAAGCCTGAGATAAAAGCATGAATATATTTGAGCGCTTTAAAAGGTGAAGTTACTCATATGTAATAGGATAAAGCATACCCAAACAGCTGCACTGGAAGCGATGGATCACTGTCATAAGCTGTGTTTTACAATTAATCGCAAAAATGCTGATCCTGGTTCTTATGAAATGCTGCTATAGTATCTTAATCGGAAACCTAACTAAAGGGGCTAATCAAATTGAAAAATAAATCAAAACATACAGAACGGAGGTACCTATGAAAAAAATACTCTCTTTATGCTTATCACTCATGTTATCATTGATTCTTGCCGCCTGCAGTTCAACGATTGAGAATAACCCTGCAGATTCATTTTTTAATACAACGATAACGGAAAATGCCGATTCGCCTAAAACAGATGATGAATCTGAAATAAGCGAATCTGAAAAGGATGTCGTTGTCACAGATGATTTGACTGCTTCAACTACTAAGGCTGATGATGAGATAAATGATGAGAAATTACAAGCGAATGAATCAGACAATTTGCTTGAGACAGAACAGCTATCAAATACCGAGGAAGTACAGGTGTTTGAAAATGAAGCGACACTAAAAATTCTAATAGCTTATTTTTCTCGCGCTGGTGAAAACTATAATGTTGGATTGATTGAAAAAGGCAATACAGAAATTATCGCCGAAATTATTGCTGAGCAGACTGGCGGTGATCTGTTTCATATTGAAACTGTTCATCCATATCCTGTAGAATATGATGCATGTACAGCGGCAGCTCAGCAAGAATTGCACGATCAAGCCCGGCCAGAGTTAACTGCGTCTGTCAATAATTTTGATGACTATGATGTGATTTATCTTGGATATCCTATTTGGTGGTCAGATATGCCGATGGCTGTCTACACTTTTTTGGAAAGCTATGATTTTACGGGTAAAACAATAGTGCCATTTGATACAAATGAGGGAAGTGGCTTAGCCTCTACTGTAAACAGTATCCGCAATACTTGTGTTGGCGCTAATGTGCTGGATGGTTTTGCCATCCGCGGTTCACTAGCTCAAAATAGGCAGGCCGCAACTGATGAAGCTGTGAACTGGCTACAGTCTGCGGATCTTGTTGAATAAACCAAAAAATGAGGATACAATATTTAATCCTCATTTTTAAACTAAGTGTATACATGCGTTGGTAATGTATGGCCTTTGGAAGTGATTATTAAATGAAACAACTTAGCTGGCAGAATAAATTTGTAAAATAAAATAGTGAACTAAAAAATACTAAAAACCCGACTATGCACAAACTTTATGAGCATATAGGAAGCCGAATGCAGAATGATGATTGGGTATGCTTTTTAGGTATTAATTCATAGAGAAAATAGGCATTAGACATAGGCGACGGCTGTAATTATAATAGAAGCAATGATTGTATGAAGCGGATGACGAAAGAAGGTTTTGGTAAAGAAGGGTTGATGCGTATGTGAATTACATTGAGAATAGAATGTTCTGAATACATTTAAAAATGTAGAAAAATTTGTTTAGGTCTGCAAGCCTATCAACTTGAAATTTAAATTAAAAGGGAGGTAAATCAAATGAAAAACAATCTTAAGAATTTAACAATAACGGCAATGCTTTTTGCGCTAGGTATGGTGCTGTCGTTCTTTACCGGGCAAATACCGCAGATTGGCGGTATGCTGCTTCCAATGCATTTGCCAGTATTTTTATGCGCATTAATCTGCGGCTGGCAGTATGGCCTTCCTATGGCTTTTCTATTACCACTGCTGCGTTCAATGCTTTTTGGGATGCCGCCAATTTATCCAACAGCGCTTGCAATGGCTTTTGAATTAGCTGCTTATGCGTTTGTATCTGGCTATTTATATGAAAATTCTAAATGGCAGTGTGTTAAAGCATTATATAAATGTCTATGTGCATCAATGATTATAGGCCGTATCGTCTGGGGTATTGCGCAAATACTGCTGCTGGGTATTTCCGGTACAGCATTCACTTTTCAGGCATTTATTACCGGCGCCTTGCTGAATGCTGTTCCTGGTATCGCACTGCAGCTTATGCTAATTCCTGCCGTGATGGCGGCCTTGAATCGTGCTAAGGTAGTACCGTTTAAGCATGAGATAAAACAAACAGCAGGCTCAATGGCTAATTAATGAGTGAAGCAGGGTTAAAAATCCTTTTTAGCTTAAACGAAAAGGAGGTGAATCAATGATTGTCAGCATGGTGCGTGAATGAATCTATCTTTATTTATGAAAGCTTGAAGATATCATGCTTTTTAATCTTTTGGTCAGTATAAATTAGGTGTCGCTGCCAGCATTTCTGGAATTTTCTCGCCATAATGTATAGTGCAATTCCTATTACTGCTTCATTTTATAATAGCGGAATTAAGGAAGATCATTTAATGGAGCAGATTTAAAGATTAAGTATTATATCAATTAAATAAAAAAGACTTGCGCTGGAGTTAACTCCAAGGTGTATAACTATGATGAAGGAGAATCTTTAAAAACTTCAAAATTCAAAATCTTATTGTTATATTAAAAGTTTAATTTAAGCAAATTTGAAAGGGGACGCGTTATGAAAGCAAGAGTTTATTTTACACCAGAAATTACAGCAGCCAGTTTAATTAAAATCTATGAGGCATTAGGCAGAAAGCTTCATGGAAAAGTAGCAGTAAAAATTTCAACTGGTGAACCGGGCGGCCATCATTTTCTGAATCCATTATTAATTAAGGACTTGGTAAAGCAGCTTGATGGTACAATTGTTGAATGTTGTACGGCTTACGAGGGAAAACGCATGAATCCAAAGGATCACTGGGAAGCTATTAAACAGCATGGATTCAGTGAAATCGCGCCTTGTGATATTATGGATGAAAAGGGTGAGATGGAAATACCGGTTAATGGCGGGTTCCATTTGACTAAAAATATTGTCGGTGAGCATTTTAAGGACTATGATTCATGGCTGATTCTTTCTCACTTTAAAGGTCATGCTATGGGCGGTTTTGGCGGCGCACTTAAAAATATGAGTATAGGGATCGCATCGACCGATGGAAAGACAAATATCCACACGGCTGGCAAAACATCTGATCACACAAAGTTATGGGAGAATCTGCCTGAACAGGACGCCTTCTTAGAATCGATGGCCGATGCTTGCAAAGGTGTCGTTGATGCTGTCGGTGAAGAAAATATTATCTACATCAGTGTGGCTAATAATCTGTCTGTGGATTGTGATTGCGATGCTCATCCACATGCACCTGAAATGGCGGATCTTGGTATTTTTGCTTCATTAGATCCGGTCGCCTTGGATCAGGCTTGTTATGATGCTGTCATTAATTCGCCGGATTCAGGCAAGGCTGCGCTGATTGAAAGGATGAACAGCCGTCATGGAATTCATACTGTTGAAGCGGCCGCCGATTTAAAGCTAGGCAGCCGTGACTATGAAATTATCAATTTATAAATAGGATAAGGTGAGATATATGGAATATCGAAGGCTTCCCCACGGTGATGAACAAATCAGTGTTATAGGTCTGGGTACCAGCTCATTAGGTGAATCGGACGAAGCGGAAATTATTAGTGTTATTGAACAAGCGATGCAAAACGGCATCAACTATATTGATTTGGCAGCCGGCCATGCGAAAACATTTGAAGCAGTAGGCAAGGCTATCAAAGGTAAACGTGATCAGGTCTATCTTCAGATTCATTTTGGCGCTTTATATGATTCCGGAGCGTATGGCTGGAGTACAGATCCTAAGGCAATAAAAAAATCAATCGCATGGCAGTTAGAGAAGTTAGGGACTGAAACAATCGATTTCGGTTTTATACATTGTCTTGATGAAGCGGCTGATCTTGAGGCCTTTAAGCGTCATGGCATTATCGAACTGCTGCTTTCGTTAAAGGAACAGGGTATTGTAAAGCATTTAGGCTTATCTTCACATACACCAACCTTAGTTCATAAAGTGTTGGACATGAACTTAATCGATATGGTTATGTTCAGTATTAATCCGGCCTATGATAATCAATATGGTGATTATGCAATCGGTGAAAACAATGAACGTATGAATTTATATCGCCGCTGTGAAAAGGAAGGGGTGGCTATTTCAGTCATGAAGCCATTCTGCGGCGGACAGCTGCTGGATGCTAAAAAGTCACCTTTCCATCATGCTTTAAGTGAAGTTCAATGTATTCAATACGCCTTGGATAAACCAGCGGTTGTTACTGTGTTGCCGGGGGTGCGTAATTTGCGTGATCTGCAAAGCATTTTAAACTATTTGAATGCTTCTGATGAAGCGCGTGATTATTCTGTACTTGGCTCATTTGAGGCCATCAAGCAGCAAGGCAAATGTGTCTATTGCAAGCACTGTCATCCTTGTCCTGCCGGCCTAGATATTGCATTAATTAATAAGTATTATGATTTAGCTTTACTGGATGATGAGCTGGCTAAGGATCATTATCATCATCTGGCGAAGAAAGCCAGCGATTGTATACAGTGCGCTCATTGTAATAACCGCTGCCCGTTCAGGGTGAATCAGATGGATAGGATGAAAGAAATATCAGCCTATTTTGGTGAGTAAGATAAGTTCTAATCAATTGTATCTTCGATTTAAATGTGTTATTCTACATTTAGAAAGTGAGGTACATTTATGGATAAAACAAGCTTAGATTTTGTGATTGAAAAAACGCATGAGTTAATGAAGGCATCAACTTGCTGCAATGAATTGAAAGCGGCTGCGCAGGCATGGCTTGATGCTTTAGGAACTGATCGTGAGACAGCTGAAACAGTACGGTATTTTGATGTATTGGCAGAAGATATTGAAACTATCGATAATTTAATCGCTTTTGCTGGATCAGACGCTGGTGTACAGTATTTTGGCGCTGAATTGGCCCATAATATTGTTGCTCACGGTAAAGAAATTAAAGCGGAAGGGGCTGTATATTGTGACTGCCCGGCTTGTGCGGCTGCTGAATTGATTTTAGCAAAGAAGGATAGCTTGCTTAAATAATGAATACGGAAACACTGATCGTTAAGATTGGTGTTTTTATTATAATGCGTTCAGAATACTCAACATGTGATTGCCAGTTATACAAAATAGTTATTATAAATAATAATATAAGGCGAAATTTAAGAGATATTTAGTTGCAAAGCAAAGCCTATATCAGTAATTTGATAGTAAAATTCAGAAAGGATAAATGTGAGTGCGCATGGCTACAATCATAGATGTAATGCTGTCAATTAAAAGAGAAAGAACCATCCTGTTTTATCATAAGGATACAAATCAATTTGATAATTATCCAATATCAAAGACTGAAATGAAGAATCTGTCTGATGATGCTTCAATTCCTGAATATGACTATAATAATTTTAGACTGCCATCATACGAAGAGATTGGTCACAAGGAAATTATGCGTTTGTATGTGAAAGATTGCGTGGAAGATAAAGTAATGAGAACTGCATTATTTAATATTTTAAGAAGAGATGATTATGTGGATGCTTTCTTAGAGAAACTACAAGAATTAGCTTTATATGATGATTTTTTAACAATTTGCGGTGATATTTATAATCAAATCTTTGAAGAATGGGCATCCAAAAATGATTTGCATTTTAGCTAAGAATTTATTAACATGAAATGGATATGCAGTTTAGATATTAAGTCACTGAGGAAGGTTTGATTGAAATAGTTAATATTTTACAATTAATTGGAGATGTTTATGACATTTACATAGATTTTGTATTCTTTAAGCATAAGCTTTTTAGCAACTTCCTGTATAATTACATATGATAAAAACAAGAAAAGGACAAATGAAAACCAGCCTGCAAGGACTAAATTTTTCTTAGGTTTTTTAATGAATATTTCTGTAATCAAACTATTGACAGGCAAATTACACGGTGCTAGAATGATAGCGTATACAAAATATAGATAGGACTGTCACTTCTTTAGAAGGCATAACCTTAATAGCTATTTAGTTATTTTTTAGGGCGCCGTAAAGAAGTTTTTTTTATAAGGTGGTGAGTGAATGCTTGTTAAAAAAAAGATAAACAATAATTTTGCTATTTGTCTAGACTCAAATGGTCAAGAAATTATTGCTTACGGCAAGGGGATAGGTTTTGGTAAAATGCCTTATCAGCTTGAAGATTTAAGCTTAGTAGAACGTACTTTTTATGATATTGATAATCATATGGTATTACTTGCTAATCAAATACCTGAAAAAACATTTGAAGTTGCAACGAAAATAGTGGATATTGCGAATCTTTATCTAAATAACAGCTTCTCTTCAAATTTGATATTTTCTTTGGCGGATCATATCACATTTGCAATTGATAGACTCAATAAAGGTATATTTATAGCAAATCCTTTAGGAAAAGATATTAACTTTTTATATGAAAAGGAACTGCAAGTAGGTCGGATAGCACTTAATATAGTTGAAAATGAGTTAGGTGTTCGACTTCCAGATAAAGAGGTTACAAATATTGCCATTCATTTTATTGAGGCAGAAGTATATTCAAGCAATACTGCTGAATTTCAAAGTAAAGAACAAGTGATAACTGAAATAATGGATTTGCTTGAGAAAGAGATGGAGATATCAATAGATAAAAATGATGCAACTTATATAAGATTTGTCACTCATCTGGAATATCTGTTGAAAAGAAGTCCATCTAAAGTGGAAGCATCAAGTAAGAATATGCAGTTGTTTGAGCAGTCAAAAGCAGAATTTACAGAAGCTTATCAGGGGGCTATGTTAATTAGTGATTATATTTATGCAAATCTAAAATGGTTGCCAAACGAAGAAGAGTTACTGTATTTAATTATACACATTAATAGACTTTGTTCAAAAGCGGATTGTCACCTTTAAGGGCATCACCGGCATATAAAATTCAACTGGATTTTTTATGTCGGTTTTATTTTGAAACAATATGTTTCATTTTACAAGTATGGAAGCTCTCTCTGAAATATGTTTAAGTATTTTAACAAATCTAAATGAATTTAAATATATCTGATGGCCGTGAGGTATATTTTGAAAGGAACGGCAAGAAAGGAATTTATCAATTATCCTATATTGATAAAAATAAGAACAGTATGAATAGAATTAATGATAACTATCAAAATCTATGTGAAAATATTCTGACTAATATTGGCGGCAAAGATAATATTTTGTCGGTAACCCATTGTGCAACGCGTCTACGATTCACATTAAAGGATATTGGTCTTGTGAAGCAGGAAACGATTAAGAAACTGAAAGGTGTGATTGGTACGCAAGTTTCAGCGGGTCAGTTTCAGATTATCATTGGCCAGCATGTTCCTGATGTATATGATGTGTTTATAACATTAGCAGGAATCTCAAAGGCAGAGCCGATTAACGAAAATTTAGATGCGAATCTCAATAAATTATCATTTAAAAATATTCTAAATAGAATATTTGAAACAATATCTAGTTGTGTTATTCCAATTTTCCCAATTTTTATTGGTGCAGGGTTAATCAAGATGCTTGTTGCAATTTTAGGCCCAGGTTTACTCAATGTGTTTTCAGATACGAGCGATGTTATGGTCCTATTAACATTTGTCGGCGATGCTGGATTTTATTATTTCCCAATATTTGCTGCATGGTCTGCTGCTAAGCGGTTTGATGTAAGTATTCCAATTGCATTATTCTTGGCTGCAATTCTGGTCCATCCTACATTAGTGGGTATTGTGGCTAATGGTGAACCATTCACCGTGTATGGTATTCCTATGACACTAGTGAATTATTCAAGTCAATTTATTCCTGTAATTCTAATGGTTTGGGTATTATCGTATGTACAGCGATTCGTCGATCGGATTTGTCCGGTTGTCATTAAAGTAGCATTCCTTCCACTTCTTTGCGTTTTGATTATGCTGCCTATTACTTTATGTGTACTTGGCCCGATTGGTACATATTGTGGCATTTTGATTGAAAATATCGCGAACCTATTAGCCTCTACAGTTGGACCTTTAGCGGTCGGTTTAATTGGTGGAGCTTGGTACTTCTTGGTTGCTTTGGGTATGGATAAAGCTTTAGTTCCTGTGATTTTAAATTCTTTTGCTTCACAGGGCTATGATAATTTGTTCTGGCTCAGCGCTGTTGTTGCTACATATGCTTTAATTGGTGTTGCTTTTGCATATTTCATTCGCTGTAAAAAAGAGGATCGAGCAATGGCAGGGTCCAATGCAATCACAATAGCTTTAGGTGGAGTTAGTGAGCCAACCATTTATGGATGTATTTTTAGATTTAAAAGAGCAATGATTTATCTGTTTACTGGTGGCTGTGTAGGTGGTATCCTTGCTTCACTTTTACATGTAAAAGCATATACACTAGGCGCTGGTAACATTCTATTCTTTACCATTTTTGCAGGCGGGGATGGTAAAAGCCTAATTCCTGGTATTATTTGCTGTATTGTAGCTTTTGCTATAAGCTTTGGACTTGGACTTGTTTTTGGCTTTCCCACAAATAAATCTGCCGAATAACTATAACCTAGAGTATTAAAATAATAGAAAGAGGTAATAACAAATGAAAATATTGATAGCGCATATGACATCCGAATGCAATGAACATATATCACATACAGTAGATCTAGATGAGTTTTTACTATTATATGGAAATGACTGTATTAACGCCATGCACATACAAGATGTTTTTGAAGCAGAAAATATAGAAATCATCCCTTCAATTTATGCAAGCTTACATCCAAATGGGATGATAAAAAGAGAAGCTTATGAATTTATCGCAGATAAAATACTGGAAACGATAAAAGGAAATTTAAATGAGATTGATGGTATCTATTTACAACTGCATGGTGCAAGTGGAATTGTAGATTTAGAGGGTGTATCAGGTGAACACGATTTGATTTTACGGATTCGTAGGCTTGTAGGGGAGTATATGCCTATAGCGGTTGTGATGGATCCTCATGGCAATTTAACAAAGACATTTGCTGATAATGTTAACATTGTCCGATGTTACCGTGAATCACCGCATAGTGATCAGATAGCTACAGAAAGACTCGTCGCTGAAAAATTAGTTCATTTATTAAAGCACCGTAGAGGCATGCATCCTATTCTGCGCAAATTGCCAATTATGGTTGGCGGTGAACGAAGTGTATCAGCTAAGGAGCCTGTTCGCACAATCAATCAATTAATGGATGAGGCTGAAAAAGATTCAAGAGTATTTTCATGCTCTTATCATGTTGGATATATTCGACATGACGATGATAAACTAGGTGCTGCAGTAGTAGTAATCCCTAATACGGAAAAAGACATTGAGTATTGTTCTAAAATTGCCGACAAAATATCTCATTATGCTTGGAATCATCGTATGGAATTCAAGTTCAGTGGAAATTTTGCAGAACCTGTTGAAGCAGTTGCTCAAGCCATTAAATATTGTGAAAGTAATAAAGAAGAAAAAGGGACTGTTGTTATTACAGATTCTGGCGATAATTGCGGTGCGGGAGGTTACGGACAAAATACAATTATGCTGCAAGAACTTCTAAATGGAGATTTGAAAAAGCATAGAATACTTATTGCAGGGATTAATGATAAATATGCCCATGAATACTTAGCAAATAAAAAAATCGGGGAGAATGTTAAGTTTGAATTGGGTATAAATGAAGATGAGTTTTCAAAGCCAGTGAAAATACAAGGTACTTTGCTCAGTATTGGTGATGCGGTCTATGGCTTAACGCATGAACATGTTGTTGGAAAAAACTACACGGTACGATTAAGCGATAAACCTATTGATATCATTGTCCTTGATCATAATATTCAATACGGTAATATGAGTCAGTTTGAAAAAGCTGGTCTGCATTTTCATGATTATGATGTGGTTGTCGTAAAAATGGGTTATTTGGACACTTATCTGATTCCAGAAACTGCTTATCATATTATGGCATTAAGTGATGGCCCGACTAATCAGAGGACTGAAAATATTTCTTTCAAAAAAATCGCACGGCCAATGTGGTCCATTGATGATTTTGATGAATTATATTATCTATAATTAAACATCTAATCGATTGAAATTTGAAAGCAAGTAGCTGCATTATACCTAAGTTGTAGTTACTTGCTTTTATTATAAAATTATGAAGGAAAGCGAATAATCGTTTAGTTGTTGATAACGGTTGGCTAAAATGGTAAAATTTGAACACATGTAAATGTATCTGAATTTGATAGCGATGCAAAATAGAAGGAGATTGTTATGCAAAGAAATTATCCCAAGGTAGTTATTTCAAAAGAAGGTGAAGAATGGCTGAATAAAGGGCAGATGTGGATGTACCGCAATAATGCTGTAAATCTTGATGAAACTATTGAGAATGGCTCGGTGGTAGATATTGTAACGACCCAGGGCGATTATATGGGGACAGGTTTTGTATCTATGAACAGTCATATTACAGTGCGGATTCTTTCTAAAGATTTGCATGATGTATTTGACCGTGCTTTCTTTAAGCATAGAATTCAGTTTGCCTATGCTTTTCGCAAGACTTTGGAAGCGGAGAATCTCACCAACTGCCGATTGATTTTTGGTGAAGCAGATCAGCTGCCGGGATTGACCGTGGATCGCTATAATGATATTTTGGTTGCGCAGATCAGCTCTTTTGGTATGGATAAAATCAAGGATATGCTTTATGAAGTATTACTTGAGGTATTAAAAGAAGATGGACAGGATGTGAAGGGAATCTATGAGCGCAACGATATTAAGGTTCGCACGAAAGAAGGACTGCCTTTAGAAAAAGGGTATTGGCGGCAGGCTCAATTACCTACTAAGACAGTTATTAATGAGAACGGTTTGCTGCTTAATGTTGATGTGGAAAATGGTCAGAAGACAGGTTACTTTTTAGATCAGAAATCGAATCGCGTCTTGCTGCGCAAAATGGCACATGGTAAAAGAGTGATGGATTGTTTTACACATACTGGGGGCTTCGCTTTAAATGCGGCTTATGGGCAGGCATTGGAAGTTGTTGCTGTGGATGTTTCACAGATGGCGCTGGATCAGGCGTATGAGAATGCAAAGCTGAATCATTTAGAAGATCGAATGTCATTTGTTAAGGCGGATGTCTTTGATTATTTAGATGAATGTGAAAGTGGACGTTTTGATATCATTGTTTTAGATCCGCCGGCGTTTACCAAATCAAGAAGAACTATTGATCATGCATACAGCGGTTATAAAAAAATTAATATGAAGGCCATGAAGCTGTTAGGTAAGGGCGGCTATTTAATCACTTGCAGCTGTTCACGCTTTATGGAAATTGATAATTTTGAAAAGATGCTGAGAGAGGCTGCTCATGAATCAGGTGTAACGCTGAAGCAGGTTTCGGTTACTCAGCAGAACCATGATCATCCTATTTTATGGACCATGGAAGAGACATCGTATTTGAAGTTTTACATCTTTCAGATAATATAAGTTTTTTGAGTGTTAGAGGGCTGCGCGGCTCTCTTTTTTGATGCCTTCAGAGCAGCGAAGGGTTCTTTGCTGACATAAAGTTGACTGGATAAATAAGTAAAGCCACACGATAATCGTATGGCTTTGTTAATTGTTTATAATCCATTCTGTTATTCATATTTTTCAAAATAACCAATATTATAGAATGAAAATGTTCGGCTTTTTACCTTAATGGAAATTGCAAAAGGCAGCAAAATGAGACATACCGCAATACCGACAGAAATACCAAGGCCAGCAACAATATCTACAATTGAAAATGTCGATTTCATCAGCCATGAAATTCCCCAAATCGCTATTGGCAACAGAGGGAATATTGATGTGATAAGACCAGGCGCATAGATAGTATGTTTACCCTTATTTCTATATCGAAGATACATTCCGATGCCTTCTCGTGTGTGATTTATCATCTCCACAATGCCGAAAAAAACAACGACAACAATTACGGCTGCTTCCATTTTTAGTGCGTTAATGGTTAACAGAATAAAGACAATCTCAGCGCCTAAGTTAGTAATCATATTCGTTAGACGATTCTGAGGGTAAACCCTTGGTTCTTTTGAACCGAAACTTAAATTATTCATATAAAAGAAACCGCCCGGATAAGTGTTTTCTTCAAATATATGTATGGGTATGGCAACAGACAACATACATATTAACTTCTGAGATATTGCCCAATTGCTCCAATTCAGCAATAAAACCAAAAGCATTACAAATCCCATCATATAAACAATATATAACCATACCTTATCACAAAATTTACTTAATAAATTAAGCATTCTTTATTCCTCCTGCCATAATTTTGCACGTAACATAATTAATACTGCTGCTATTTCTTCAACAGGTTCAGGATTTTCACTGTTCAGCCAGTCAGTAAGTACAGTAAATGTGCCTTGGAAGATAAAACGGCGAATGTATTTTGCCATAGTATCAGAATAATTATGTTCGCTCGTCATGTTTTTAAAAATAATACTGATACTCGGAATTGAAAATAAGTGCATTGCAAATTCCTGAGTGGGCATCGATTGAACAAGGAGACAGAATAATTCTCGCTGCTCATATAAATAATTGAGTACAGGAAGAAGAGCATCTGTACTCTGTGTAATAATTGATTTTAAGCCTTCATTTAACTGCGCCATAAAATCTGCTTCTATTTCATTTAAAAGATCTGTCTGACTGCCATAGTATTTATAAAATGTAGTCCGGTTGATCTGTGAAACGGCACATAATTCATAAATAGAAATTTGATTCAGAGGCTTTTCTTTTAATAATTGCAGCAGTCCTGATTTGAGCATCGTTTTGCTGATGCGTATTCTTTGATTTTCCATAACTTTATTTCACCTCGACAAATCATTGATAAATGTTGATTTTAACTCATAATATGAGCTGATAGTATACTACACAGCATTCTTAAATCAACAGTTTGTTGACTTAAATTCCTTGTGTTTATTATAATTACACTATAATGATTTGTCAACTTTTGCAGGAGGTTAATTAAAATGAAATTTTGGCGACGCAATTGGTATTATATCGGTGGCATTTTGTTTGTTGTGCTGGCTTTTATAATGGGACTTTGGGGCAGTAATCATATGAGTAAGCTTCAAATTATACTGGTGTTTAGCTGGATGGGCATGCTGATGCATCAGTTTGAGGAATATGCATTTCCTGGAGGGTTTCCCATTATCTCAAATATGGCAGGATTAGGAGAAACAGAGCATCCAGAACGCTATCCGCTGAATGCCAGACAAAGTTTTTTAAGTAATACTATTTTTTGCTATTTAAGTTATATTATTCCGATCTGCTTTCCAAATTTGATTTGGATGGGCGCGTGTCAGGTTTTAGCTGGTGTATGGCAGTTACCAGGTCATGGCATTGCTATGAATCTGCGCTTAAAGAGCAAATATAATCCGGGTCTTGCTTCAACAGCTTTTTTACAAACACCGGTGGCCATTTATTATATTTGGTATGTATGTACAACTATGCCAGATAAGGCCAGTCAATTATGGTGGGGCATTCCGGGTTCAATTCTAATGCTGTTGTTGACTTTTATTGTACCTATCTTATTTATGAAAGATAAAAATTCCCCATATCCTTTTGAGGATCGTGAATTATATGGTTATAACAAAGAACATGTCTTAGCACTTTGGGAAGAACGGAAAGCAGCGAAAGCTAGTAAGGAGGGTAAATAACGATGATTAAAAAGCTGGATAAATGGTGCGATGTTCATTGGATAATTTTTATTTGTGTTACAGGTGTAATTACTGCTGCAACAGCAGCAATATTTTGGGATAAGATGCCGCTTGGCGCTCAAGGTGCAGTATTTGTAGCAATTATTATGCCGTTTCATGTGTTAGAAGAATGGAAGTTTCCTGGTGGTCTTCACTATTTCTATAATGTTTTGCTGGGACCAAAAGAAGCTGGTAAACAACAGCTTGACCGTTTCCCAATGAGCCGCATAACGGATATGATTACTAATGTCGGATTACAATGGATACCGTTAATATATTTAATCTTCTGTTTTTTTACAAACCTTTCTAATGCAGCTGCTTTATGCATGATGTTGCTTTGCTTCATTGAGGTTTTAGCGCATACAGGAGCCGGTACACTGACTTATATTTGGTTGAAAAAGGATGGTAAAAAAACTATTTATCATCCTGGCTTTGCTACTTCTTGGATGTTGTTTCTGCCGTTCGGCATCTATCTGCTTGCTCATTTGCAAAATGTTACAGCCAATGACTGGCTCTGGTGTATCATTCTCTTTGTTATTATGATGCTGATCTGTATTCCGCTTACTGAAACGCCGCTGAAGAAGTGGGTAATCAAACAGGATCAGGGGATGTTTGCTTTTGCCGATGCTAAGTATTATAAAAAATATCCCAATTTTGGAAAAAAGAAATAAGGTGTATTTATGAAATTTTGGAGGAGATATTGGTATCTGATTGGTGGTGTGTTGTTTGTGATTCTCGCATTCTTTATGGGATTATGGGGCAGTGAGCATCTGCCGCCGATACAAACTATTTTAATATTCAGCTGGATGGCAATGCTTGTTCATCAGCTAGAGGAATATGCTTTTCCTGGCGGTATGCCTTCAATCACTAACATGGCGGCATTTAAAGAGAAAAAGGCGCCGGAGCGTTATCCTTTTAATGCCCAGCAGTGCTTTATCTGTAATGTTTTTTTGTGCTATTCTTTTTATATCTTGGCAATTTGTTTTCCTAATGTGATATGGCTCGGGGCTTCTCAGGTATTATGTGTGCTTGTACAGCTAGGTGCTCACGCGCTGCTGATTAATTTTTCGTTGAAAGACTTCTATAATCCTGGTTTGGGTTCTACTATATTTCTGCAAATACCGGTAGCGGTTTATTATATTTATTATGTGGTAACAACGATGCCGGATAAAATAGATCAATTATGGATAGGGATTCCGGGTGCATTCATTGCGATGATAATTTGTTTTATTGCGCCTGTATTCATTATGAAAAACAGGACGAATCACTATCCATTTGCCGAGGCAGAGATGTATGGCTACAAAAAGGAAAAGGTATTGAAGATTTGGAAGGATAGCAAGCAATCAATTTTACAGAAAGTAGGTATCAAGTAATGATAAAAAAATTAGATAAATTCTGTGACACGATTTGGCTTGAGATTTTGGGTATTATAGGAGCAATTGTCACTATACTGCTTGTGATTAATTGGAATCATTGGCTGCCTGGAACTAAAGCCGGTGCTTTTCTGGCGATTATTATGCCTCTCCATGTATTGGAGGAATGGAAATTGCCTGGTGGCTTGCACTACATTTATAACATAATATTTGGACCGAAAAGTTATGGCGATAAATATCTTGACCGATATCCTATGAGCCGTTTTACGGATATGATTACCAATATAGGTCTTGCGCTGATACCTTTGATTTATGCGGTTCTTGCGCAAAATTACGGATTATCAAACATTGTGACAATCTGTATTATCATCCTTAGTTTTGGTCAAGTTGCCGCCCATACTATTGTGGGCTGTTATGCATATAAGCGTTATCATAAAACAGGCAAAAAATTTATATACTGTCCAGGGCATATTACAGCTCTTACAATGTTTTTACCAGCTGGCATCTATCTTTGCAGTACAATTTCAAACATCACTTTCACAGATATTTTTGGCGGTATCCTAGCAATGGTGTTTCTTGGTGTAACTTGTGTACCATTACAAGAGATTCCTTTAAAAAAATGGGTATTGAAGCAGGGAGGAAAAACATTCGCTTTTGCTGATCCTAAATATTTCAGTAAATTCTTAGATGATAATAATTACTAATTAAAGGCATGCTTTATTAAGTAAAGGTGGATTCAAAATTAAACTTTCTTATTTGATGTTTTGATTTTCCTAAGTCTTGAGAGCCGCAAGGCTCTTTTTAATATAATTGTCATATTTTATATGGAATCTAATCATGTTAAAATGATTTCAGGAGGGAAGTGTATGAACAATAATGAAATCAATGCAGCATGGTTTATTAATAAATACCATTGTAATCCAGAATCAATCAAAGTGGTTATGATAAATGAAGTTGTCCCTGAGGATGTAAAGGATGATTTTTATGTACCCGATTCATCCTATTCTCAGTCAATCATTGGATTGTTCAGCAATGCTGGTATATTGTGCGATATGCAGGAGCTGCTTGAAAAGGGAATCTATGTATGTAATGCTGTTAAAACACCTAAAGAGCAATCTGTTATACCTATACTTCAAATAAAAGATTCATTGGATGAGCTGGAAGCTGAACTTTCCCTTTTTGATAATTTAAAAGTCATCATGTTGATGGGAGATGTTGCGCGCAAAGCTTTTAATATGATTGCAAAAAAGCAGACAGGAAAAAATGTCATACCTTCAGGATCAACATATAAGCTGCGTCATAATGAATATTTTTATCATGATATCAGGGTGATGCCTTCTTATATTTGTACTGGCGGTAATTTGTTGATTGAGAAAGGGAAGGTGTCTATAATCAGCGAAGATATACAGCTTATGTTGAGTATCATTGGTGATTGTCATGAGTGAAAAAGCTAAAATGATTCACGGTGAGCCTTACAATCCTATTGATCCAATGCTTGTTCTTGAGCGTGACCGTGCCAGCCGTATCTGCGCGCGTTATAATAGAAAAACATATCATGAATACGACATACGTAATCGATTAATGCGAAAATTAATTAATACTAATGGGAATTTCTGGGTTAAACCGCCCTTTTACTGTGACTATGGGTATAATATAACGCTAGGACAAGATGTTATGATCAATTATGGCGGTGTCTTTCTTGATGTTTGTCCGATCGTAATTAAAGACAAAACTTTAATTGGGCCAAACGTCCAGATTTATACGGCTTGTCATGCGACCGATCCAAAACAGCGCTTAGCAGGAGTAGAGTTTGGAAAATCTGTGACTATTGGTTCTAATGTTTGGATTGGCGGCGGCAGCGTCATTTGTCCGGGTGTAGAAATTGGCGATAATACAGTAATTGGGGCAGGGAGTGTCGTAGTGAAAAGTATTCCTGCGAATGTAATGGCCTGCGGTAATCCTTGCGTGGTAAAAAAATCATTAAGTAATGACTAATATAAGAATGGTTGTAAATTATTAAGATAGTATCGAGAAGTGCAGGTGATTAGGATCATCGGCATTTTTTTATAAATAATTGTGGTTGGTAAGCGGTGTTTACAAGCATTGTTGTTGACAAAGTTAAATGTATCTGATAAAGTTACAGTGTAAAGTGTAACAAGTAAAGTTACAGATAGGTGAAGAGACCTATGGAAAGGGTTAAACTATGAAAAATTATACAGATGTTATCATTGGCTTTGGCAAGGGCGGAAAAACGCTGGCGGGAAAATTAGCAGCTTCAGGCCATCAGGTCGCATTGATAGAAGCATCTAAGAGGATGTATGGCGGTACTTGTATCAATGTAGCCTGTATTCCTTCTAAATTTTTAGAGAATAATGCCCGTCTTTCAATGGCAAAAGGCGGCAGCTTTGAAGAAAAAGCAGCTTTCTACAAACAGGTTATCGCCGAAAAGAAACAGCTTATTGCGGCGCTTCGTGAAAAGAATTATCAGAAAATTGCCGGCAGTGTAGATGTGATTGACGGCCATGCATCATTTATTGACAGCCATACAATTCAAGTTGAAAGCAGTGAAGGAACGAAAGAAATCAAAGCCGATCGTTTCTATATTAATACTGGCGCGCGTCCATTTGTACCGCCGATTAAAGGGCTAAAGGAGAGCCGTTATGCTTATTTGAGTGAAACCATGATGGATAATGATCGGCTGCCAAAAGAATTAGTAATTATAGGCGGTGGTTATATCGGTGTTGAATTTGCTTCTTATTATGCTAATTTTGGTTCTTCAGTAACTGTACTTTTAGATGGCAAAGACTTTTTGCCAAGGGAAGATCAAGAGGTTGTCGCATTAGTTGAACAATCATTTGAAAAACGGGGTATTAAGCTGCTTCGTGAAGCAAAGGCTGAAGAAATTATAGATGAAGAGCAGCATGCTTTGGTTAAAGTAAATGTCAAAGGTGAAGATATCGTTTTATCTGCTGATGCTATTTTAACCGCGACAGGCCGCCGACCTAATGTTGAAGGATTAAGGCTTGAAAATGCCGGTGTTGAATTGACGGAAAGAAAAGCTGTAAAGGTTGATCAGACATTAAAAACAACCGCTGAAAATATTTGGGCAATGGGAGATGTTACCGGCGGTCTGCAATTTACTTATATCTCACTCGATGATTCGCGGATTGTGGCTTCTCAGCTGATGGGTGATCATCAGCGTACAACCGAAAACCGCGGCAATATACCAACCAGCATTTTTATTGATCCGCCATTCTCAAGAGTGGGTCTAAGCGAAAAAGAGGCATTGGCCGCTGGTTATAAAATTAAGGCTGCCCGTATGCAGGCAATGGCAATTCCTAAAGCTAAAGTGCTGAAACAAACGGACGGTATGCTGAAAATGATTATTAACGCTGAAACGGATCAGATTTTAGGCGCTCATTTCTTCTGTGCTGAATCACATGAATTAATCAATCTAGTCAAGCTTGCGATGGATTCAGGTTTACCTTATCAGACGCTTCGTGATAATATATATACACATCCGACAATGAGTGAGGGACTGAATGACTTATTGTCCAATGTGCAATAATTAAAAAGGAGTGAATTGCATGACAGGTGAATTAAATGTTGCCGTTCACGCACTGGTCTATCTTTATCACAAGGATACACTGCTGCCAAGTGATGGTTTGGCAGCCAATGTTTGCACTAATCCGGCACGTATCAGAAAAATCATGGCTAAAATGAAAAAAGCTGGTTTTGTCGATACCAAAGAAGGGATCAGCGGCGGTTATTTTCTGATTCGCAGCGGTGAAGAGATTACTATCAGGGATGTCTGCGAGGCACTGTCTGACAGAATTGTCAAATCGGCATGGTCAAGCGGTGATCCTTCAATGGAATGTCAGGTAGCATCTGGCATGGCTAAGGTTATGGATAATATCTATAATCAGCTGAATGAGCAATGCCTGAACATGCTTGCAGAAATAACAATTAAGGATATCAATGATCAATTATTTAATCAGTAGATAATAAGCAGAGTAATATGAAGCCGGCACTTGTTCCGGCTTTCTTTTTCTTCGTTTCAATGCTAGAATAAGAAGGGTTTAAAAGTGAGGTACTTATGAGAGAAAAAGCGAAAGCTCAGGCGGGAATGCTTTATGATGCTAATTTTGACGAAGAATTGTTAAAAGAGCGGGCGGCGGCAAAGGAACTGCTGTATGAGATTAATCATCTGCGTCCAAGCAAACAGTCAGATAAGGAACGCCTGTATAAAAAGCTGATTGGAAAGCTTGGTGAACGTTTCTTGATTGAATCACCCTTTCATTGTGATTATGGCTATAATATCGAAATTGGTGATGATTTTTATGCAAATGTCAACCTTGTCATTCTTGATGGTGCCAAAGTTAAAATCGGCAATCATGTGTTTATTGCACCGAATGTTGGCTTATACACAGCCGGTCACCCGCTGAATATAGCAAAGCGCAATGCGGGTCTTGAATATGCCTATCCCATTACGATTGGCAATAATGTCTGGATTGGCGCGGGTGTCAGCGTATTGCCTAATGTTGTCATCGGTGATAATTGTGTAATCGGCGCCGGCAGTGTAGTGACCCATAGTATCCCGCCAAATTCATTGGCAGTGGGAAATCCATGCCGGGTAATTCGTACATTAAATGAGGAGGAAAGCGAATGAAAGCAGCAGTTACAACGGAAAATCAGGAAGTATTTCAGCATTTTGGAAAATGTCAGACGTTTACTTTGGCAGTTATTGAAAACAATCAGATTCTATCAAAAAGTTTGCTTGATGCACAGGGCAATGGTCATTCAGCATTAGTTGGTTTATTACAGGCACAAGGCGTAGATACATTAGTCTGCGGCGGCATCGGTCAGGGAGCCGTTGATGCTTTATCGGCGGCCGGTATTCAAGTGATCCGCGGCTGTCAGGGCAGAGTATCGATGATTCTAGAACTGTTGGCCCAAGGTTTATTAAAAGATAATCCTTCACAGGTTTGTGATCATCATGATCATGATTGTAAAGAACATACTTGTTAGGAAGTTACAATAAATATTAAATGGAGAGGTAGATTTATGAGTGTAAAGAAAGTATGTTTAATCAATGATATTGCCGGATATGGCCGTGTTGCATCAACAGCGATGATGCCCGTTTTATGCTCACAAAACATTATGAGCAGCATCCTGCCAACCGCTTTAGTCAGCAATGTGCTTGATTATGGTAAATTTCATATTGAAGATTTAAAAGAAGTGATGGCTAAAACCATTGATGTATGGAATCAGCTGGATTTTCATTTTGACGCAATTGCGACCGGTTTTGTAAATTCTGACGGGGAATTTGAGCTGATTGAGAATTATTTGTGTCAGCAGCAAAATACATTGATTTTAGTTGATCCTACGATGGGGGATGATGGTCATCTCTATCCCGGGCTTGATCCGCATATCGTTGACCGCATGCGCTCTCTGATTGCCTGCGGTCATGTAATTACACCTAATATGACGGAAGCGGCTTTATTGTTAGGTGAGGATTTAAAGGACATTGATGAATCAAAAATCTATCAATGGGTAGAGCGCCTAAGGGAGATGGGGGCTGAATCAGTCGTGATTACCAGTGTGTTTTTGAAGGATGATCCAAGGGGTTATATGTTTGGGTATGATCATGATACGCAAAAGCCTTTCAAATTAACATTTACACCCATTGACGCACGTTTCCCCGGCACTGGCGATGTTTTTGCCGCCGTGCTTTTAAGTAAACTGCTCAGCGGGTATTCATTGAAGGAGGCATGTCAGATTGCTTCAGATTTCATTTATGACTGCATCAATGACAGCATGCTGGCAGACTATGATCATATCGAGGGTATGCTGGTAGAAAAAAATCTCTATCGCATCATGGAGCTTGATTATGTCAAGGGCTAAGATTCGTTTAACGCTGATTAAAAAACTGGGTAATGGTCAATGCCATTATAATCATCAGGTTGGTGACTGTTTTGATTTCGATACGGATCGGGGCAAGCTTTGTCCAATGGCAATGCATGTTGCCTTTCCTTATGTAGATATTTTACGGTATGGCGGTCAAATTCCCGGTAATCCGCATAACGAATGTGTATTTTCATGTCCGGATGTCGATATTCTGAATGTTTTTAAAATCGAAAAGATTGATGAATAAGGTTCACCATTGCTGGGTATCTTAAGGGTGGAGGAAATGAACCTATGAAACAAAAATCTTTAATTTTTATACTCAGCAGTATGCTTGTTTTCACATTAAGCGGCTGTTCATGGTTTGATCGTAAAGATTCTTCAGCTAATAACAATAATACGACCAACAATGCATCCGAAAATGACGCTTCTAAGAATGATGCGAATAAGAATAACGCGTCAAATAATGATGCCGATAAGACAGCGAAAACGATTCAGGATATGATGAACAGCTTTGAATCATCAGGTGTCACTTTCGGTAATGTCACACCGATTGACAACATGGATTTTGCTGCTCATGAAGGCAGAATGTTTGATGTTAATGGTGAGCGTGTTTACATTTACCGCATGAATCTTGAAGATGCTCAGATGAATGAGCTGATGCAGAAAGCAATGGCCGATAAACGGGTGACCGTAAACCGCAACGGGGTAGATGAAGAATACAATGCCTTAGTAAATAATGATTATTTATTGGTCTATGGCAGCAATGCTTCAATCGCACCGCTGGATGAGTTATTTACGCAGTATCGTTAAAGTAAACCGAGAAATCGGTTTATTTTTCTTTGTGAATGTGCTATATTATTAAAACAATCTGAGGTGATTTATATGATAGGGAATTTTATTCTGAAGCACTGTGCAAAGGGTGCGGAAGTAAAGAGCAATGAGGTCAGAACTAAGGTCGGCAATTTAAGCAGCATCATCGGTATTGGTATCAATTTGGTGCTTTGTACAAGCAAAATAGCCATCGGTACACTTTTTGGCAGTGTTTCAATCAGTGCTGACGGCATTAACAATCTATCCGATGCCGGCAATTCAATTATTTCACTTGTCAGCTTCAAGCTGAGTTCACGCCCAGCGGATAAGGAGCATCCGTTTGGTCATGCACGTTATGAATATATTGCAGCGATGATTGTCGCTATGTCGATTTTAATTTTAGGAGTAGAAATGATCAGAAGCTCAATCGATAAAATCATCAATCCCGAACCTGTTAATTTTTCGTGGCTGGCGGTTGGTGTTCTGATTTTTTCCATCCTAGCGAAAGGCTGGATGTATTTCTTTAATTCCGGTGTCGGTAAGGCGATAGAATCAACCGTGATGCAGGCAACAGCGGCTGACTCGCTTTCAGATTCTGTGGCTACTACGGTAGTTTTAATATCATTGTTTATCTCAACCTTTTTTCATATTCAGCTCGATGGTTTTATGGGGATCATTGTGGCCTGTTTTATAATGTTTACAGCCTTTAATATATTAAGAGAAACCTTGGATAATCTTTTAGGAACAGTGCCTGAATTAGCCTTTGTCCAGCATATTGAAAATAAAGTGAAAAGCTATCCGGGAATTTTGGGCATCCATGATCTGATGATTCATAATTACGGTCCTAACCGCTGCTTCGCAAGTGTACATGCGGAAGTGGCCAGCAATGTAGACATATTAAAAAGCCACGATCTGATTGACAATATTGAACGTGACTTTCTGAACGAGGATAATATCCATTTAGTGATTCACTTAGATCCGATTGTTATTGACAATCCGCATATCAATGAACTGTATGATTTTATGAAGCAGGCTGTTTATGAAATTGATCCTGAGCTTCAGATTCATGATTTCAGAGCTGTCCTGGGTGACAGTCATAGCAATATGATCTTTGATTTAGTCATGCCATATAGCTGTAAGCTTTCTCAAAGTGAGATTCAGGAACAAATCAATGCCAAGCTGGCAGTGCGTCCTGAGAAATTATATACAGTCATTACCTTTGAACGGCCTTTTAATTAAAGCCGTTTTTATTTATACAATAGTTTTTCTTTCTTTTCATGCAGTGTTCAGGGTTCGACAAAATTGCTTAAGGGAAGATAATCTGAAGCGTTTTTAATCAGCAGTGGATATTCATGAATCAGGGTAAATTCATCCAGCTTTGTGTATGCGTCATAAAGGGAATAAAAAGTAGTGATGGACAAATTGGTTCTTACCAGCTGAATCGCTTTTAGAATATCCACTAGATTTTTATTAGCCGCTAGTGTCTTCAGATCTTCGATCCCTAATTGATTCTGCAGATCCACATAGCTGTCAAGGTTTAGCTGAAATGCATTGTTCAGGGAATTCATCAGACATTTTGGTGATGCGGAGAAGTTGATTTTTCGCAATGGCATTGCTTCATTATTCATACATGCAATGGGTATGCGGGTATTTTCATTCAAATGACGGACATGAATTGTATCTAATGAATCAGTATATTCTACAAGGTAAAAGGTATCTGTTTTAACATTAAATATTACGGCTTCATGTGTTGTCTTTGGCGTGTTTGGCTGCATCAGCAGCAGACAGACTATCAGTAAATTTTTCATTGGCGGCACCTCGCAGTTAGTTTAAACCATTGAGCCTTGTTTATGCAGCTTCATGTTTTTTTAAGTAAAATTAATAAAACATGATATAATAAATAAGGGTTTGACACATCATTACACTTTTAAAGTGTTACTATAAGGAGAATTGTATGCGTGATTTTGATCTGCGAGCGTTGCAGCTGAAAGAGCTGGAATGCCTGAAGGAAATTGATCGGCTGTGCCGTAAGCATAAGATCGAGTATTTTCTTTCATGGGGCAGCGCCATCGGCGCCATCCGTCACAAAGGATTCATTCCATGGGATGATGATATTGATGTATCTATGAAAATGGATGATTACCTGCGTTTTAAAGAAGTATGCGCGCAAGAATTAGATGCGAAATATTTCTATCAGGATTGGGAAAGCGATCCTTATTATTATTCAAGCTGGGCTAAAATAAGAATCAATGATACGACCTCTGTAATGGCTGATATGGTAGATTATCCAACCCATAATGGAATTTGTATCGATATTTTTCCATTGCTGCCATATCCATATGAAAAGCTGGATAAGAGAGATGCATGGCTGGCTAAGCTGGTAACTTTCTTTTCATCTAAGCGGTTGAATGAGTATCATTTGGGTAAGTATTTTTATGAGAATGATAAGCTGAAATATTTTCCAAGTGCTTTTTGTGATTTTGTAAGAGATCATGCTTATGCGAAATTAATTCATTCACATAAGCATGAGGAATGTAACTATTATTTATGCAATGGCTGTCATATTTATGATGTCAGCTTTCCTAAGGCAATCTATGAGGAAAGTATTGAAGTTCCTTTTGAGGATGCCATGTTTATGATCAATAAGGAATATGATGCTTGTCTGCGCAGCTATTATGGTGATTATATGCAGCTGCCGCCAATGGAACAGCGCGGTGGTCATGGCAATATCCTTGTTGATTTAGAAAGGGATTATAAAACATACCGGAGTGAAAGGAGCAGCCATGCGAACGAAAAGAGCGCTTTATAACTTTCTGACTGATTTCTTTCCGCTGATTTTAATTACCTTGATCGGCTTGCTGAAGCTGAAACTGATCAATGTTAATTTAGGCGAAGAATTATCAGGAATGAATACCCTTTATGTGAATATTATGACCTATCTTTCAATTATGGATGGCGGTCTGGCCTCGGCTTTGATCTTTAGGCTTTATAAACCCATTGCCGATAGTGATACGGATAAAATCAGCGCCCTTGTAAGCGGCGGTAAACGTATATTTAATTTGATTGGTGCGGCGATGCTGGTCATTGGCATCGTTGTTTCTTTCTTCGTATTCTTTTTCTTTAAACGGGAAGCTGGATCAACGATTACCTACAGCTATATGCAGACTACCTTTCTGATTTATTTAATCAGCTCAGTGATTCCATATTTGGTGGTTGTCAATAAATCGTTATTTGAGGCAGGTCAGCGAAAATATGTCACAAATATGGTCTTGCAGAGCTTTATGATTTTTAAGAGTATCGTGGAAATAATTCTGCTGATGAATGGCTATGGTTTGATTGAAATGTATTTACTATTAGCTTTCTGTAATATTGCTTCCTCAATCATTATCTATTTTTTAAGTAAAAGAGCTTATCCTGAGATTAATTTCAAAGCAGAAAATAAAGATTATGAAATGCTGGGCGATGTAAAGAATCTGCTGATCCATAAGATTGGTACGATGGTTGCTTATAATATTGATTCGATGATTATCGGTGTCGTGTTAGGGATGGCAGTGGTGCCGTTTTATACCGCTTATCAATATATTACCGATAATCTAATGACGATGATTGGTAAGATTACATACAGTGTGACGGCGGGTGTCGGTGATTTGCTGGCACGGGATAAAAAACGGGCATTTGAAGTATTTAATGAATTAAATAATCTGTCTTTCTTTATTGCAAGCATCGTTTGTGTACCGCTTGTATTAGTAATTAATCAGTTTATTGACGTCTGGCAGCCAGGCTTATTTAATACGAATTGGGCCATGGCGATCTGTTTTGTGCTGCAGCTGTTTTATTATGTAATTCGTATGCCGCTGACAACCTATACGAACGCGGCGGGTCTGTTTAAGGAAACCCGTTTGTGTCCGATTATTGAGTGCGCGGTCAATCTTACTTTATCTTTAACATTGATTAATATTATCGGCTTGCCGGGAGTCTTAATTGCGACTTTTATCGCTTATCTGGTATCTGATTATTTTATCAAGCCAAGAATCATTTATCATCAAGTATTTGATGAAAAAGTTATGCCATACTATGGTAAGAATCTGTTATTTATCGCATTAATTATTATTCTGTCTCTGGGCTTTGTGAATGTACTGCCTTTCTTTGATTTCAGCGGTTATCTGAGCTGGTTTGTCAGTTCATGTATTCTGTTTATACTGAATTTTGTGATTGTTTTTGCGGTCTATAAAATCAGCGGACAAGCAAACTTTATGAATCGTGTATTCGATATGATTAAAAGAAGGGTGGGTAAGGCATGAAGCTGAGTATCTTAATTACGGCTTATAATGCGGAGTCTACCTTAAAGCGCTGTATTGACTCACTGCTTCCTTCATTAAATGAAGAGATTGAGATTATTGTGGTGGATGACGGCAGTCAGGATAAGACAGCGCAGATTCTGTTGGAGTATGAGCAGATTAAAGTCATACATCAGCAAAACGGCGGTGTTTCTAAAGCCCGCAATACAGCCTTGGATGCAGCTGCAGGTGAATATATCACCTATCTTGATTCCGATGATTTTGCGGTGGCAAAGGCTTATCCAAATCTGCTGCAGCAGGCGGTGGATACGAAGAGTGATATTCTTCTTTATGATGCTTATTTTGACTGGGGATCACATCAGGAATATTTTGACATGGGTCATCATTTTCCTGCCGGTTCCTTAACGCCGGCCCAATATGTGCTTTGTGATCCATGTCCATGGAATAAACTGATGAAGCGTTCATTATTTACAGATCATCAACTGCATTTTGCAGAGGGGATGATTTATGAGGATTATGCGCTGATTCCACAGCTGGCAAACTGGGCTGAAACGATTACCTATGTTAAAAAGCCATATATTCATTATTGGCAGTCAGCATGTTCAATTATGCGCGGTGAGGGTTACCGTGAAAAAAGCAAGGATATTTTAAAGGCCTCAGAGCTATTGATTAATGGTCTTGAACTGCAGCGTTTTCATGATGAAGCAGAAGCTGTGGTCTATGAACATATGCTGCAAAACAGCAGCCGCTATTTTCTTGAACATGATCATTTAGAAGTGATCGATGAGATTGCTGACTTAATGAAGCAGTATTTTCCTCAGTGGCATAAGAATCCGTATATTGCTCAGCGTTCAAAAAAGGAACGGCTGATTGGTTGGTTATTTTATAAGCATCAGGCAAAACTGGTAAAGAAACTGGTAGCCTCAAAACAGAAAATTAGGAGTGAAGTGAATGATTAAGAAGCTGAATAATCTTAAATTTGAAAAATATCTAATGTTTGTGCTGATACTGCAGCCGCTGTTAGATATATACCGTACTTTTTTTCAGGACAGCATCAGTGTTGCCGGTTTCGCAATCGAAGAACTGATTAATATCGGTTTAATTGGCTTTGTTGCCCTTATGGCGCTGCTTCATTTGATTGAAGCTAAGGATAAAAAGCATCTGCTGATGTATGGCGCCTACTTTGCTGTACTGGCTGTTTATTTGGGTTTGCATGTCATAAATACCGGAAAATTTGATGTTTCCATAATTCCTGAATTAGCGAAGGATAAGAGCTGGCTGCGTGATGTTTATTACATTATGCGGGCCTATGTCATGCCAATCACGTTGATGATTTCGATATTTACTTTAGGAATGGATAACAATTCATTTATGAATGCGATTAAGATGGTATCATTAATCATGTCAGCGGTGATTGTGATTACTAATGTTACCGGCATTTCCTTAGTCTCTTACAGCACTGAAAATGAACGCATATTAGGCGGCATCTTTTCGTGGGGTTCTCTGCATGCTGATTCAGAGTTTGAGCTATATTCATCCCGAGGCTTTTTCTATTCTGCCAATCAGATAAGCTCATTGATGTTTGCGATGATGCCGCTGATTGTTGCGGAATGTATCGCAAAGTTCAATTGGAAGAATTTTGGCTTAGTGATTCTGCAGTCATTGGCAATGCTGATGATCGGCACAAAAACAGCCGCCCAGGGGACATTGATCATCTTGGCGGTAATGATAGCGGGTACCTTGATGCTGCATCTGCTGAAATTTGAAAAAATTAAGAATAAAAAGGTATTGCCCTTATTAGTTGTGGTACTGGTGGCTTCCTTTGGCTTATATACGAAATCACCATCTAAGCTAAGAATTGACTATATGAAATATCTCGATTTGAATCCGGATCGTGAGGAAAAAGAAGAATTACCGCCGATGAGTGATAATGAAATGGTTAATTACATCAATCATGAATATTGGTTCTATTATGTTAATGGTGAATATCTTGAACAATATCCGGTAGCGGATAATCTCGATTTCTGGGTAAAGGTCATCACTCGCGACCGTCGTCTGAACCGTGATAACCGTAATTTTAAAACGTTTATGATTAATGATATCATTGCTAAAAATGATAATCCGATGGATAAATATTTAGGTATCGGTTATACATCCGGCGTTCCTTATACGGAAAGAGATTATGTCTTTGAATATTACATTTTTGGCATCGGCGGTGTAGTGCTGCTGATACTGCCGTTTATCGGGGTTGTTTTGCTGGCCTTAATTCGAATTCTAAAAGACATGAAGCATCATGCGAATGGATTGAATCTGGCGCTTGGGGTGGCACTCTGTGCTTATTTTGTGACCGCTTATATTGCCGGTCATACCTTTGGCAAGCTGTTGAATATGATTTTTATGGCATATTATGGGGCCATGCTTTTATTGAATACAAAGCGGGAGGGATAGCATGAAACTATTGTTTCTCCAGAATGTTTATGATGCCATGGGCGGTTCTTTTATGGTTAACTGCTCACTGGCCAGAAAATTTCTTCATGAAGGTCATGAAGTCTTTTTCGTATCGTTACGTTCCAGCGGCCGCAGCGATTTGCTGCCATATCCCAACACAGCCAAAAAGCTTGTGATTAATGCGGATGAAATATGGCATACACCGCTGTTGAGCGATGCGCTGAAAATGTTTAAGGGAGGCCATTTATTACGGGGGATGAGGCAGGTTAAAGACCGCCGTCATTTTGATCTTTCCCTGAAGCTGGACTTTGAAAAGTGTAAGCTGGAGATTGGCAAAATAGATCCTGATTTTATTATCTGTTCACATTATGAATGCTTAGAAGCGGTACCGGCGGCTTATTTGAAAAAGACGATCAATCATTATCATACGACGTTTAATCAGGTCGAAGCGCACCGTACCCAGCTGCCGTTTTTTAAAAAGTACAATGATCGTGTCGGCCGTCTGCTCTGGCTGAGTGACGCGACTTGCAAGCGGGCTAAAGCGGCCGGTTTATCGAATTCTTCCTATATCTATAATCCGATTAATTTTGAATCATTAGAAGAAAGTTCATGCATGAGCAATCATGCGTTGTTTATCGGACGCTTTTCATCAGAGAAGCGTGTAGATTTATTGGTCAAGCTGTTTGATGAAACGATCCGCGAATACAAGATTAATTACTGGGAGCTTGATTTAGTAGGCATGGGTGAATTAAGTGATGAAGTTAAAGAAATCATGCAGCGCAATCCACATATTCATTATCTGGGACCTACCGCTGATCCTAAATCGGCATATCTGAATAGTTCATTGCTATTGCTGGCCTCGGAGTATGAAGGCTTTGCTTTGGTTGTGCTGGAAGCAAATGAATGCGGTGTGCCTTGTCTGGCCTTTGATTTTGGTGAAGCCGCAAAGGAAGAAATCATCCATGGTGAAACTGGATATTTAATTGTTCAAAATGATGTTGAGGCTTATAAAAAAGCCATGGCACAAATCATGATTGATGAAGCACTGCGTCTTAAACTGGGCAGTGCCAGTAAAGAATTTGCAAAGCAATTTCATATGTCAGCCATCTATCAGCAATGGCTTGAATTGTTTGATGAATTAAAGGAGAGCAACGGATGAAAAAGCTAAGTCTGGTGATACCGATATATAATGTAGAAGCCTATCTGCGTGAGTGCTTGGATTCAGTTTTATCGCAAAAGAACGTTGAGATGGAAGTAATATTAGTGAATGATGGCTCAACCGATGGCTCTAAGTTAATTCTGGAAGAATATGTCAGTAGGTATCCTGAATTATTCATTCTCGTTGATAAACAAAATGGCGGATTGGGGGATGCCCGCAACTGCGGTGCTGCCAAGGCACAGGGTGAGTATCTTGCCTTTCTTGACAGTGACGATTTTTATGAGGCTGACGTACTGTCCAAATTAATTGAATTTGCGGACGTTCAGCAAGCGGATTTGGTTAATTTTGATTACTATGAATATTATAGTGAGGATCATAAAGAAAAACGTGGTGCGCTGCCTAAAGAATTTGACGCAATGACTTCTAAAACATACCTATTAGCTAATCCATGCGCTTGGAATAAGCTGATTAAACGTTCATGCTATGAAGCGAATCAGACAATGTTTCCAGCTAGAATCTGGTACGAAGATATTGCGACAACTCCCGCTTATGTTAAGGTTTGCAAGCATATTATCCATTATCCAAAACCATTAGTTAATTATCGCCAGCGTACTGATTCCATTACATCTAAAAGTACCTTTTCTGTCCGCACTTTGGAAATTATCCAGGCTATGCAGCGGACGATCGATGCTTTTCAAGACAGCGCCTATCTGACAGAAATTGAATATCTGTCAATCTATCAGCTCTGTTATATCGCATCCTATCGTTTTCTGGCATTTAATAAATATACTGAATTTAAAGAATGTTTAAACACCCTTAAAAGCAATTTTCCTAATTGGCAGCATAATGCCTATTATCGGGCAAAGCCATTTGCTTTCAGATTATATTGTGAAAGTCTGATGAAAGGGTATTTTACCTTTGCAAAGCTGTTGATTAAGCTGCGCGGATAGGAGGAGTTATGAAATTAAGTGTTATTGTACCAGTTTATAATACTGAACGATATTTAAGAAAATGTCTTGATACAATTTTAGCACAGACATTTACCGATTATGAAATCATAATTGTGAATGATGCAAGTCCGGATCAATCACAGGTGATTATTGATGAATATATGCAGGTGCATTCTTGTATTACTTGTATTAAGAAACCCAACGGCGGTATATCAGATGCCCGCAATGCTGGGTTGAAGATTGCCGGCGGTGAATATATCAGTTTTATTGACAGTGATGATTATATCCGAGAGGATATGTTTGAGAAGATGATTAAAAAAGCTGAAAGTGAAGATTTTGATTTAGTATGCTGCGACATGGACTATATTTTTGAGGATGGCAAGACAAAAACAGTATCCAGTCATATTGAAAGCGATCTGCATGATTTTGAAGCAATCAAGGAAAGTATGACACGTATTTATCCCGCACCTTGGAATAAAATTTATCATCGCCGTTTGTTTGACCATGGCGTGCGCTTTACCAAGGGTGTCTGGTATGAGGATATGGAATTCATTTATCGGCTGTATCCTTATATAAAATCAATTGGAACCGTAAAGGAGCCTTTTAATCAATACGTTCAGCATCCAGGTGCTATTACCTATACTTATGATGAGCGGCTGTTTGATTACATCAAGAATTGGCAGCATATTCTTTCTGATTATGAAAAGCTTGGCTTGATGGCAAGCTATCATGATGAGTTGGAATTCAGCTGTGTCAGGTATTTGTATGCGACCTTCATTAAGCGGGCAGCCAATTATTCTGATAAGAAGCTATTTGATCAAGCTGTAGACAAAGCGATGGCAATGATCCATGAACGCTTTCCTGATTATAAGAAAAATAAATATTTTAAAGGTGCTGGTCTTAAAGGCCTGTATCTGCTGACATTTAATCGCTTGACTGCTAATCTGGTTTATTACAAGACAGTCAATAAATTGGGGTAAAGGTTATGAAACACAAGGTTTTATTTATTTCCAGCACCGGCGGTCATTTGAATGAATTGCTGCAGCTGAAGGCATTGTTTGATGATACGGATTTTCATTTGATTACTGAGAAAACAAAGAGCAATATGAAGCTAAAGGAACAGTATCCGGGCCGTGTAGATTATCTGGTCTATGGCAGCAAGGATCATTTATTAGCCTATTGTTTTAAATTTCCGTATAATATTTTAAAAAGCTTCTGCTTCTGGCTCAAGCTGCGTCCGGAATTCATTGTCAGCACCGGCGCTCATACAGCAGTGCCAATGTGCTATATCGGGAAGCTGTTTGGCAGTAAAATCATCTATCTTGAGACTTTTGCTAATATTAAGACTAAGTCATTATCTGGAAAATTAGTCTATCCCATTGCGGATCTGTTTTTAGTACAGTGGGAAAGTATGCTGGAATGCTATCCAAAGGCAGTGTATGTTGGAGGTGTTTATTGATGATTTTAGTAATACTTGGAACACAGGATAAACCCTTTACACGGCTTCTGAAAGCCTTGGATGAACAGAAAAAAAGCCATCTAATCAACGATGAATTAATTGTTCAGGCAGGCTGTACGAAGCTTGATACCGATTCGATGAAATTGTTTGATTTATTGCCGATCGACGAGTTTGACCGGCTGATCAATGAGGCTGATGTTGTGATTACACATGCCGGCGTCGGTTCCATTCTTTCCGCATTAAAAAAGGGAAAGAAGGTTATCGCATGTGCGAGACTGTCAAAATACGGTGAGCATACAAATGATCATCAGTTACAGATTCAGGAAGAGTTTGCCAGACAGGGATATCTGATCAGCTGCAATGATTTCAGTAAAATTCATGAAATTCTTGATAAACTTGATGAATTTACACCAAATCCATATATTTCAATGACAGAAAATGTAGTAAATGCGATAAGAGACTTTATTCAAAAGGATTAAGTGTGTTATAATAAGCAATGCAATTTGCATTGTTTTTTTATTTTTTTTAAAACTATTCACCTGATTTTCACAAGGGTTTGTTAAAATTCCATCAGGTATTATAAAGTTAGAGGGTGTTTTATGCGTTCGAAATGCTTATTCATATTTAATAAATTAACAGCGCTGATACAGTGGCTGCTGCCAATGCTTTTTATGTTTGTTGGCTTTTTCAGCACCGATATCATTTTGCGTTATTATACTTCGGATATTGGTTTTTATGATATTCGTCATTTAGCGCCAATGCTTTTTACTGTATGCTGGTGCTGCTTTTTAATTCTGCTGGTATATTCATTACCGCGCAAAATCGGCCGTATTGTATATTTTATAATAGCAGTGGTAGTTACATTATATGGCTGTGCCCAATATATCTATTATCAATTATTCCAAAGCTTTATATGGTTTAATGATTTGGCAATGGCAGGGGAAGGCAGCGATTATCTAAGCTTTGTGCTGGGCTTAATCGATAACCGGCTGCTTTCGATCTTACTGACAGGCTTAATCTGTATGGTGTTTGCGTTGATTTTCTTTCCTAAAAAGAAGAATACATTGTTTTCGCTGAGTGTTCATTCAATAATATTTGGTTTTGTGCTGATATTTTACAGTACAATTCCGGATATGATAGGAATCCAACAGACTGAAGCTCGATGGGATTCATGGCGAGATCCTCGTAATGTTTATGATCAATTCTCAAATCAGGCGTGGATGATGCAAGTATCTGGTTTCTATGAATATATTAACCGTGATTTTTATATGACATATATTAAAACGAATTCGGTGGATCAGGCTGATTATGATTCGATCAATGAATATTTAGATGCAAAGCCGGAAATTGAATCGAATGATATGACCGGTGTCTTTAAGGATAAGAATGTTATTTTAGTACTGATGGAGAGCATTGACGACTGGTTAATTTCTGATAAGTATACACCGACTATAGAATATATGATGGCTAATGGTCTGAACTTTACCGATCATTATGCGCCGATCTTTTCATCAGGGGCAACATTTAATTCTGAATTTGCAGCCAATACGGGTACTTACTCACCGAATGGCGGTAATGCGGCTTATTCGTTCAGTAAGAATACGTTCTCACAAAGCTTGCCTAATTTATTTAAGAATGCTGGTTATTCTGTGAAATCGTTCCATTATAATGTACCTGAATTTTATAATCGAGCGATCATGCATAAGAATTTTGGCTATGATGAATATGTATCTTTCACTGATTTATTGGGCGGTGATTATACTGCAGCATCGATTGATACTATTATTACTCAGAATGAGGAGATTTACAGCAAGCTGACTGAGGGTGAGAAGTTCTTTGATTTTATTATTACTTATTCAGCCCATCTGCCTTACAGTACATATGCGGATATGTGTGCTTATCAGGTTGAAAATGAACCGGAGCTTTGGGATTATGATATGAATAATGAGACCAACTGTATTTATATGCAGGCAAAGATCACGGATAATTTCTTTAAGGAGCTGCTGGAAAGACTCAATGAAGATGGCTTGTTGGAAGATACGGTAATCATAGGGTATACCGATCATTATACTTATGGATACAGTGATACGGAGGCATTGCAGGCTTATACAGAAGCGGCCGGTTCGCCGCTAGTCGATAAGGTGCCGTTCTTTGTCTATAACTATGGCAGTGAAGAATTAGCTCAGGAAGTAACAAAGGCTAATTCAACGATTGATATTTTACCGACAGTTGCCAATTTGTTAGGTCTTGATTACGGCAATACCTATGTTGGTTATGATATCTTTGATGATCGTTACCGCGGCTACGCTTATTTTAAAGATTATTCATGGTATGACGGGCATACTTATTATAAAGATGGGGAAGTTGTATTTACGGATGACAGCGGTTTGACAAATATTGATGAAATGAATCGAATTGTTTCAGATAATATTAAATTTGGTGAAATGATTGTGACAGACGATTATTTTGCTTATCTGAAGAAGCATGGAAATGAGTAGATAATCTAATTAGACTATGACTTTAAAGAAATATAATTTCTGATAAGGTTGTAGTCTTTTTTTAGCATAAAAGAAAAAGCATCTTTAAGTACAGGTTTGACCTTGCAGCTAAAGATGCCTTTTGCTAATAATAAATCTTTTACAAAGTAATTATTACAATCCACAGGGTAAATTACTCTATAAGTAAGATAACATAAAAGTTGTATTATTCAATTAATTATATATTATAATTTAATTGAATATTCAATTGTTTTGTTAAAAGATTAAATTGACAGCGCTTACATTCTGAATTAGTATAAAGGCAAATAAAAGAAAAGGAGGGAAATTAATGATTGAGAAAGCGTATCCGATAGCCTTTGAAATAGCAGGACCGTCTGCAATGTTCGCACGACCAGATACTGGTTCTTCACCTGTCTCTTATGCCGTGCCAACCAAGTCAGCGCTGAAAAGCATGTTTGAATGTGTCGTCATGTCAAAGGATGCTTATTTTGAGCCGCAGCGAGTTGAGATCTGTTCACCGATTATTTATCACAAGTATGTGAACAATTATCAAGGCCCATTGAAAAAGAGCGGAACTGTAAATTATCAGATCTTTGCTACGGTATTAGAAAATGTCTGTTACAAGGTGTACGGTGTGATTAAAGCATACAATGCACCTGAACATAAGTATAACGCACAGCATCAGCTGCAAGAAGTATTTATGCGGCGTTTAAAGTCTGGACAATTCTATTCAACGGCATTTTTAGGATGGAAGGAATTTACACCAAGCTATTTTGGGCCTTTAAGAGAGTCAACGAAAGCGGATAAAACCCTGAATCTCGTCATCCCATCAATGTTAATTTCGATGTATGATCGACCAACAGATGGTCATGTTTCACCATCATTTGTTCAAATGATTGAAGTGCGGGAAGGTGTGGTCAGATATGATTAATGAGCTCTACGGATTAAGCTTAGCTTTGGAAAAGCATCAATTGCTGCAATCGTCGACGCACCCTAATGTGACGCAAGTTGGGAAAAGCGATGTGATAATTGTGGAAGTTAATGCAAAAGGTGAGCCAAAAGGTCTGCGTTTTATTCAAAAAGCAAAGATGCCTGAACTTTGGAAGCATAGTAAGGGGAATCATAATAGCTTTCCGGCAATTCGTATCCAAAAACCATTATTAGCTATATCTGAAAGTAAAAAGATTGATGAAGCAAGTTGGAAAAAAGCCAAATTGACTGAAAAAATAAATCTTCTCTTATCACTTGATTTTAATGCCATGAATGCGAATTCAAATGAAATAATGATCTCAGAGTGGTCTTTGAATGAGTTAAAACCAGTCATCGAAAGTGATTTACCAGAGCTTGCTGCATTAAAAGATTTGCTTAATGCATTTCCATCGGATCAAGCAAGCCAGCATGAATTTTTAAGCCATCTTTTACAGCTAATGCATGATAAAATTGTAGACTGTAATGATGAAATGATGCTTAACGGTTTAAAACTAGTATTGGTAGGTCAGAAAGAATCAAATGGCCGCTATAAATCAGGAATCATGACTTATTATGACGCGTATGGAATGCTTAAGTATGAGAATTATGTGTTCTCAAAGGATACACAAATAGCGTTGGTTCAATTATTAAACAGCTTTGAAAATCGTGAAGATGCGCAAGAGAAAGCAGCAATAAAATCACCATTAAGTGGTAAGCGGACAGTAGGTGTTGGTGCTAAATATCCTAACCCTAACCTGCCGCTGCTTGGCCTTACCTACTTATACTCTAAAAAAGCTGATACCCCATGTCTTTCTCGTTATCATTTAACGGGTGCAAAAGCATATCAAGCAGGTAAATCGGAAATTAATAAAATTAATGATGCAATCTCCTTTTTAACGCAGCCAGATAATGAGAATAAGACTTGGCGTGCTGTCAGCGACAGTAATAGCGATAAGCAAAATTTGCTGCTAGCTTATATACCTGATGAACCTAAAAATGATGCTTTTTTGGCAAAAATACTAAGTAATCCATTCAGTTATGAAGATAATAAAGAATTTTCAAGGGTGCACGCTGAAAGTGCTTATAAAGCTATTTGTGAGAAAGTTCTTAAGGATATGGAGGGTATTTTAAATAGAAATAAGGAGGCCAAGGTTTGTTTGATACTTTTAGGAACATTAGATCCAGGCCGCAAACAGGTTATTTATGAAAGTGCTTTTAGCGTTGAACAATTAACTGAAAATATGCGATTATGGGACAGCGCTTTAAAGAACTACCCGCCTTATGAAATTAAGATTTGGAATAAAAAGGAAATAGCCAATTATGAATTCAATTGTCTTGGACCGGACACGCTATGCCGATTATTCAAAACGAATTATAATCGGTCAGGCAAAAATAATACGCTGCCGCAGAGTGATGTCACTTTACAAGAGATATATAATCTCTATATGCCAAGCTCATTAGAAATAAGAAATGAAGCTCTAATTGATCATTTCTTACAATTATCTGTAAATAAAGCTAAATATTTACTTGGCGATATTGGTCAACAGTTGACTTTAGATCATATTTTATCATCTTCAATGAAGACACAGGCTGAGAATGCCGCAGCATTTATGTCCCTTTATTCAGTTTTATTATATCTGAAAGGGATTAGAAAGGAGAATTACATGTTAGATGCACCGTTCAATATAGGTCAGCTTTTGAAATTGACTGATATGTTGCATAAAGAATACACAATACAGGTACGAAACAATGGCAGCAAAACTGCATCTTTACCGTCACAGTTAATGGGAAATGAGTTATTGCCAATTGTTTCAGAAAAACCTTTAGAAGGCTTAGTCAGGCTGAAGGATCGTATCCGCATTTATCAAGCATGGGCTTATACGGCTGTGGGTGAAAACAGTCGTAAGGCAAAATGGATACTCGCTCGTTTTGAAGAGATCTGTTTGAAAATTGCTGAAAATGAAATACCTGAAAATTTTACAACTGCTCAGCAAGCTCAAGTTTTACTTGGTTATTTAGCAGTTATACCTTATGAAAAAAAGAAAGAAGCCAATAATGGCAAGATGGAGGAAATTACAAATGAATGAATTTATTAATCGAGGTACAGGGCTTTTACTTATTGATGTGACAAATTCTAATCCTAACGGTGATCCTGATCGTGAAAGTGATCCAAGAATCAGACAAGATGGCTGTGGTGAAATATCACCGGTTTCTTTTAAGAGAAAACTTCGTGATTTAGTAGAAGCAAAGGATTCTCCGCTTTGGCAAGAACTCGCAGAAGAATTGAATTTACCTAAAGGAGGTTTTGATATTATGGAAAGCAAAAAGACAAGACGAGCCGATGTTAATAAGCTTTCTTTGCAAGAATTACTTGATAAATATTGGGATGTACGTGTATTTGGGTCTACATTTTTAGAGAATGATAAAAATGAAAATGAATCATTTATTGCTTCGGGGGTAGTGCAATTTGGTTTAGGTGTTTCCTTAGATCCAATAAGAATTGAACGAATGACAACCACTAAGGTAATGCCAGTAGAAGAAGGTAAAAGCAAAGGGATGGCACCGCTTGCTTATCGTATCGTTTCATATGGCTTATATGCAATGCCTTTCTTTGTGAATGCTACGGCAGCGCATAAAACACAATGCACAAAAAAAGATATTGAATTACTTTTACGTTTAATTCCTCATGTATATAAAGAAACCGCTTCTTATATTCGCTCACAAGTCGATATTCGTTATGCGTTTTATGTAGAACATAATCGTGCACGGGGTACTTATAATGATTTTCGGATTATAGAAGCGTTAACACCAAAGCGTATAACGGGTATGAGTGGACCTGCAACTTCATGGCATGATTATGATGAAGCAGCGCTGATGCAAAGCCTTGATGAGTTAAATGTGAAACTTATTGGCAAAACAGCGCCAGTTATTGATTTGATGGAGCAATTATGAGCCTGCTTGCTAGAAGTGCAGGGGATAGAAATCAGGAACAAACGTATTCTGATCATATTCGAGAAGTCGTGGTAAAATCACTTGATAACTTACATGCCTTGACCTTCTATGTTGGTGAGGATAGAACAAAGCTTTATGAAGAGATTTTACGTGATGCTGCTGAGTATCACGATTTGGGGAAATTGAACGCTCAAAATCAAGAGGTCTTGCATGAGAAAAACAGAGCGAAAAAATTGCCAATTAATCATCGCGATGCAGGTTTGACGTTTTTACTTGATAAAGATTCAGAAAGAATTGAGGCAACCTTAGTATATGCCCATCATCGACCAGGGTTGCCTGATCTTGTGAGAGAAGAAGTAAAGGACTCACCATTTCGTTTCACGGATAGTATGGCTGATAGTGAAGCTCATTTAGAAGAATATTTGCAAATGCATTATCAGGAATTAGGCAATTTTATATTGAAAAAAAAGAAAACAAAGAGATCAAAAACAAAGAGATCATCAATGGAATACAGAATGCTATTGAGTTGTCTTGTTGACGGTGATTATACAAGTGCTCAAGGGTATGTTGAACCACTAAGCGTTTCAAATCGCTGGAGTGAAAGAATTGGAAAGCTGGATCAGTATATTACGAATTTGTCAAATGAAAAAGAAAATAATCAGAGAAATCAAATGCGTAAAAATATGTATTATGCATGCAGAGATGCAGATACGGACAATCCGATAGAATATTGTGGCAGTCCAGTTGGAACAGGAAAAACAACGGCGGTAATGGCGCATATGTTAAAAGTTGCGGAAAAGTACAAGCTACGGCATATTATTGTAGTATTGCCGTATACCAATATCATTACTCAGACAGTAAAAACTTTAAGAGATGCTGTTGTTTTAGAGGATGAACAGGGTAAAGAGCAAGAAGTAGTGGCTGAATTGCATCATCAAGTAGATTTTGATAATTCTAAATACAAGTATTTAGCAACCACATGGCGAGCGCCAATAATCGTAACGACCGCAGTTGAATTTTTTGAAACACTTGCGAGTAATCAACCAGCTAAATTACGTAAATTACATCAATTGACAGGCAGCGCGATAATTCTCGATGAATATCACACGATGCTTCCGCTTAAATTAATGCTCCCCGCTTGGCAGTGGCTGAATGATTTAACATCTGAATGGAGATGTCATATTTGTATGAGTTCAGCGACACCTATTGAATTCTGGAAGATTAAGAAATTCAAAAAAAAATCTAATCAGTCAGTATCATCTCTGCTGCCGCCTGAAATTAATAAGCAATTATCTGAATTTGAACGCAAGAGAGTCACTCATAATATTCTTAGTGAGAAACTATCTCTCTATAAGAGTGTCACAGAATTGAAAGAACATGTAGAGAAATTTTATGGCAGCAAAATAGTATTATTTAATACTATACAAAATGCTGCATATTTTGCTAATTATTTGAAAGTAAATGGATGTGATGTCTTACATTTATCAACTGCGCTTACACCTGAAGATCGAAAAGAGATTATCAAAGAAGTTAAGCATCGATTAGAGAATAAAGATGAGTATCAAAATTGGTATCTTGTGGTTACAAGTGGTGTTGAGTGTGGGCTAGATATCTCATTTCATTATGGTTTTTGTGAGTTGAACTCTTTACAGAATTTGCTTCAGTTGCTAGGAAGAATATGTCGGGAGAGTGACTTTGAAGATAGTTTTTTAGAAGTTTTCAAAATAAGTGATGATCATTTTGTACCTAATTCATCATTTGAGATATCAATTGAAATTTATGAAGAGATGATGAAGTTAGACGAATTAAAGGATTGTTCTGATAATGAGTTAGTGTCAATTGCATTTAAGGAAGAATGTAAAAAGAGTGATGAATTATCGGAGGAAATTTGTGATGGGGACCTTTCTTGTGAATTTGAAACAGTAGCATCAAAATTTAAAGTGATTGATGAAGATACAGTCACTGTTCTAGCCGATAAAAAGCTTGCAGAAAAAATACGATCAGGTAAATTTGTTTCAGCAATGGAACTTCAAATGGGTAGCGTTAATATGAGAAGAAGTGTTCAGAAGAAATTAGGACTGCGGGATGATGACATAATGTTTTTATCGGATAAGCAGTATGATAATTTTATTGGCTACATGAAAAGCTTAGTTTGATATTATTAAGTTATTGAGTGCGAATGTGAAGTGAACATGAATTTCCTGGGGGATTCGCACTTAAAATCGAGATGAAACATTCAAAAAGAATGAATATTTAAGATTGTTTTGAGTCTTTGAAATTGAAAGCTTAAAGAAAAAGCTTCTTTTTTAGTATAATTATTACTAATTTGGTAATATTTTGCTGTCGAGAGTCGCAGGACTCTTGTGGATTGAAATACATATAACTTCAACAATCGCTTCCGTGCTTGTTGTCGAGAGTCGCAGGACTCTTGTGGATTGAAATGGTGTAACTCAGGACAAGATACAAGGGCTATCGTTGTCGAGAGTCGCAGGACTCTTGTGGATTGAAATCAATCCATCTGCTATTTTACCAAGATTATCACTATCGTCGAGAGTCGCAGGACTCTTGTGGATTGAAATTTGACCGCATTATTTGTCTGACTAACTGCTGTATGTCGAGAGTCGCAGGAATCTCGTGGATATTACAATACAACAAAAAAATACATCAGCACAGATGTATTTTCTTTATGGTATGTCAAGCAGTGCATAAATCTTGGTGGTGCAAGTCCACTATGGGGCTTGCAACGCAATCGTCAACTATTGGCCGTAAATGTGGCGGATATATGGAGAGAAAGATACATAACCTTATCTCGGGAGGTATTGTCAGCGAAAATTAGGGATACTCTCGTAGTAACAACGAATGGCAAGAAGCATAGTAAGTAAGCCGAATGTTATAAAATACCTAGGCTTTTTTCTACAAGGATAACCAGATACAAAGTTACAAAGTAAGACTATATGAAATATTCATTGCAAAACCAAAAGAGAAACTGAAACAACGTACATTAAGAAGCTGTTGAGTATAGATTATTGTTTATTAATGATAAAAACAGTTAATTACAGGAAGATAAACTATTGGTAAAATTAGGGGTAGAATTTCACAAAGTACAATCATGGGCATACTCAAGAAAGATTTACACAAGATGTGTAAATAGTTTTCTGCAAGTGGCTATTCGCAATATAGCGTTTAAGAAAAGAGGTCTAGTATTATTACTAGACCAATATCAATTGATACATATTTAGAATAAATCCGATCCGTTGTATGTCGAACGACACATACGATGGTGTGAGAGGACGATAATTGTAATAATTATTATCTCATACTTTATTATATTTATTTATACAAATGAATCAAACCATTATCATTTAGATTTATTACAATAATCAGCAGCATTGGCATTAGGAAGATACCTAGAAAGCCAAATAAACGAGCGCCTAAGTACATACATAACAGCATCAGCAGTGGATGCATGCCTAATTGTTTACCTACAATTTTTGGTTCTACCACATTACGAATTAAAGTAATGATTAAATAAACAATTAATAATCCCACCGCAAGCTTTGTTTGCTTCACAAAGAATACATAGATAATCCATGGAATCATGATGCCGCCTGTGCCGAATACGGGTAATAAATCAAAGAGTGCGATTAAGAATGCAATAATAATCGCGTTATCAATCTTAAGCAGACTTAAACCGATGGTTAATTCAATAAAAGTAAGCAGCATCAGTTTCATATAAGCAATTAGCATAGAGGAAGCTGACCCAGTGATATATGATTTTATACTCAACAGCAAATGTTTGGATTTATCACTTAGTTGCCGCATTAGAAAATTTGTGATTTTTCGATAATCGAAACTGAAAAAGAAAGAGGATAAAATTGTAAAGAAGAAACTAATGACTCCGTTAGGGACTGAGCCAGCAAAATTGGTCAGCATATTTAAGAATCCCTTTGATGCTGATGTGATGATACTTGATAAGGTTTCATTAAAATTCATTAGTAAATTTTGTACGGTTTCCCATATATCTGGATGTACCTCACCTAATGTTGACTCAAGAGAGGCAAACGCGGCAGTTAATGATGGTTCAAACTGAGTCTGATATAGGTCAGGAATGCGGATGATAAAATCTTTAGCAAATCCATAACCCTTAAAGCAAAGATAAGCTGCACAAGCGCCAATCGTTGCATAGAAAAGTATAAATACAACAGCAGCACATAATTTGTTTGGTAAATGTGTTCTTTTAATCAACGAGCGAATCATTGGCTGCAGCATAAATGCAATTGTAAATCCTAGGATAAAGGGCATGATCCAATAGATAATATATCTTAAAAAAACATAAATTAAAAATAAAACAATGGCATAATAGAAGAAATGAATTATAAAAGCTCGCTGTTTTTCAAGATCCAAAATTATTCACCCCACTTTTCAAGCTTTTTCTTAATTACTTCAGCTGAATTACGAATGTTGCGCAGCCGCTCTGAGACAATCTGGTTAGGGAATGCCTTGCTAAGACGAAGTTCAGTATATGGCTGATGTGCCTGCATAGCTTTGAATTTAGCATTAACACGTTCTAATACTTGCTTCAAACGTTCATCGGCATCTGTACTATCAAACATTGCTTGCAGCTGTACAGAAAGCGGTTCTTCATCATTATAGCTGAAATCATGGATAACCTGCCGCAATTCCAAAAGACAATCTTCAATCTCTGCAATATCTTTATTCTTGCGTAACTGAGCTTTAATTGTATTAAACAGATCATAGGTGAATAATAAGAACAGAATGAGTGAAACCCATGCCTGATAATGCAATGGAATTAAATTAATTAAATCACTCACTTGTGGATGCAGAACATAGATTACAAATAAAGACATAATCCCAAATAAGGTTGAGTTTAGCAAACATACACGACCATTGATATTAAACTTGTAATGTGAATAATCCCACCATTTTTTATTAAATAGCTTTTCCATGACAAAGCTTGTGACATATTCAAGCAGACTGGTCAGCACCATGCCAAGAAAGAAGACTAATACAGGATTATTCAGATATCCGTCCAGAAGTACCGTAACTATTAAAGCACCAAATCCATAGATTGGACAATATGGGCCGTATAAGAAACCGCGGTTGATAAATTTTTTAGCTGGAACAGAGCAATAGATACACTCACAAATCCAACCTCCGAAACTGTAAATGAAAAAATATAGAAAATAATTTAAGAAATTACTCAAGAACTTCACCTTCTTTCAGAACGTTGTCGAAGAATTGATTCAATAGCTGTAATCCTTTTAATACGCAGCTTTGATCCTCCTGGCTGAATGCCTCCCATGACAGCTGGCACCGTTTTAGCATTAATGCTTCAATAGAATTAATGATAGCAGCACTTTTCTCGGTCAAGGCCAGCTGAACGACACGCTCATCATTGATACTGCGAACCTTCTTCAGCAATGCCTTCTGTTCTAATTTTTTACAATAGGCGGATACATTGCCAGCATCCAATGCCATGACTTTAGCAAGCTTTCCCACGGTAATTTGTCGAACTTGCTGAACTTGGCGTAATAATTGAAATTGTAGAAAAGTCAGGTTGTATTTTCCTAGATAAGGATTTAATAATTCTTGCTGAGATTCATTGATTTGACGGCTTAATGTTTCAATCATTGTATGATAGGATAAAAAATCCATAATTAACCTCCTTTATATGTATATTACATATTATATGATTCACATATAAGAAGGTCAATGGTTTCTTGTATAAACACATACTTTCGCATATTTGAACTTTGGCCAATGAAGATAATAGAAAATAAAAATACATCAAGGTGAATGTATTTTTATTTTGAATGATGATGTTTTATTTTATACTTTTGATTCAAATAATCCACAAGAGTCCTACGACTCTCGACTCAAACCAGCGGCTGAATTTCCGACAAACCGTTCCATTTCAATCCACGAGAGTCCTGCGACTCTCGACTCATTATTCATCAATTTACGCCTCCTTTACATAGTATTTCAATCCACGAGAGTCTTGCGACTCTCGACCATGCCGATTCTTTGCATCCCAGCAGCTGTGATGGATTTCAATCCACGAGAGTCTTGCGACTCTCGACTAGCGATTGGATATCTATTGATAACCAATTGGGATATTTCAATCCACGAGAGTCTTGAGACTCTCGACAAAGCGTTGAATGATACAGATGCCAAACTCTACAAAATTTCAATCCACGAGAGTCCTGCAACTCTCGACACCGACTGATTATCCAGCAGGATGGCAATTATTATATTTCAATCCACGAGAGTCCTGCAACTCTCGACGGCAGCCATTGAAGCAGTTGAATTAAGTGGTAAATTTCAATCCACGAGAGTCCTGCAACTCTCGACCTCAATAACGGCGTTCTGTTCATCAATCTTCTTTTATTTCAATCCACGAGAGTCCTGCAACTCTCGACGCACTTCGCAAAGCAGGCTGGCTGTTTCAAAGTATTTCAATCCACGAGAGTCCTGCAACTCTCGACTAAGTGCAAGTGACTGACATCGTTGCAATGAATATTTCAATCCACGAGAGTCCTGCAACTCTCGACGTAAAGGATTATATGTAAGTCTGCTAATTTCGATTTCAATCCACGAGAGTCCTGCAACTCTCGACAGCAAAATATTACCAAATTAGTAATAATTATACTAAAAAAGAAGCTTTTTCTTTAAGCTTTCAATTTCAAAGAATCAAAACGATCTTAAATATTCATTCTTTCTGAATGTTTCATCTCTATTTTAAGTGCGAATCCCCCAGGAAATTCATGTTCACTTCACATTCGCACTTATTGATTTTTTTAAAGACATGCTTTCACATGTCTTACATTGAATATTATACGATACCTTGTGCCTGCATGGCTTCCGCAACCTTTACGAAACCAGCAATATTTGCACCAGCAACATAATTACCTTCAGCGCCAAATTCACGGGCTGTCTCATCGACTGTCTTAAAGATTGAAGTCATGATTGATTTAAGCTTGTCATCAACTTCTTCAAAGGTCCAGCTGTAACGCATTGAATTTTGTGACATTTCTAAACCTGAACAGGCAACACCGCCGGCATTGCTTGCCTTACCTGGCGCGTAGAGTACGCCCTTTGACTGAAGCAGATGAATTGCATCAGGTGTTGTCGGCATATTTGCCCCCTCCGCAACTGCAAAACAGCCATTTTTAACTAATGTCTCAGCACTCTCCTTATTCAGTTCGTTCTGGGTAGCACATGGCAGAGCAATATCACAAGGAATTGTCCAAATAGCTGCACAGCCCTCCAAATATTCTGCATTCGGATGAGTTTCTAAATATTCTTTGATCCGTCCACGGCGAACCTCTTTTATATCCTTCACCAAGGCTAAATCAATACCATTAGCATCATGAATCACTCCATTTGAATCAGACATAGCAACGACCTTAGCACCTAACTGCGTAGCTTTTTCACACGCATAGATGGCAACATTGCCGCTGCCTGATACGAGCACCGTCTTACCTTCAAAACTTTTACCGTTTTGTTTCAGCATCGCATCAACGAAATAGCACAAGCCATAACCGGTAGCTTGAGTACGAGCCAATGAACCGCCCCATTTTAAACCTTTGCCGGTTAATGTACCAGTAAATTCATTTTGGATGCGTTTATACTGTCCAAACAGATAACCGATCTCTCTTGCTCCAACGCCGATATCCCCAGCTGGAACATCTGTATCAGGTCCAATATGACGATATAATTCGCTCATGAAGCTCTGACAGAAGCGCATTACTTCACCATCTGATTTACCTTTAGGATCAAAATCACTGCCGCCTTTACCGCCGCCGATTGGCAGGGTAGTAAGAGCATTTTTGAAAATCTGTTCAAAACCAAGGAATTTGATAATACTTAAATTCACCGATGGATGAAAGCGTAAACCGCCTTTATAGGGGCCGATAGCAGAATTAAACTGCACACGGAATCCGCGGTTAACCTGTACATTTCCCTGATCATCTACCCAAGGAACTCTAAACAATATCTGACGTTCAGGTTCTATTAAACGTTCCAGCAAACTATCTTTTAATAGCTCAGGGCGTTTTTCTTCGACTAATTCCAATGATTCCAGCACTTCTTCAACAGCTTGCAGAAATTCCGGATCATTAGGATTGCGGGTGATAAGCAATGCTTTGGCTTTTTCTATTTGTTTCATAACGATACCTCCGATATAATCATTATAAACAGTTTTTGAAGAATGAAAAGAAAAAAATTATTTTCTGACAAAATTCTATTATTTTCATAAAAAATATTCATTAGAATAAAGCTGGTGATAAAAATGACAGCTTCCGAATTAAAAATCAATCAGCGGGCAATAATCAGTAAACTTCATTTAAAGCTTAGTGATCGCCGCCGCTGTTTTAATATGGGAATCTATGAGGGCGTCAGTATTACATTGATAAAGAAGGCTCCCTTTAAAGATCCCTATCTTTTTTCAGTCAACGGGAATGAAATCTGCATGCGGCAGCAAGACGCAAAAAGAATTGAAGTGATTCTTTCATGAATTATACCGTAGCCTTTGTAGGCAATCCCAATGTGGGGAAGAGCGCGTGGATCAATGCCCTCAGCAATGCGCATTTTCAGGTTGGCAATTGGCCGGGTGTAACGATTGAACGCAAAGAGGCAGTGATTGATTTTGCTGGTGACAGCTATCATTTGATTGATCTGCCTGGTGTTTACAGCCTTGATGAACAGACCAACGAGGAAGCGGTAACCAGCCACTTTCTTGCGGAAGAAAAGATAGACTGCATTGTAAATGTTGTTGATGCAAGCAATCTTTCCCGCAATCTGATGCTGACCGTAAAACTTAGAGAACTGAATATCAGCATGGTTTTATTATTTAATTTCATGGATGAGGTAAAGAAGCAGAACATTGTAATTGATCAGTCGGCTATCAGTCATCGCTTAGGTTTGCCGATCTATGCCGGCAGTGCTTTTGATCATCAGCGTGAACCGTTAATGAAGCTGATCCAACAGGCATGCCGAAATCAGTCCTTTTACCATCCTTTATTAGATGCGGAAAGCGACCGTTATTTTGTTTACTTGTTTGATTTAATTCATCAAGCGATGCCAGAGCTGGATGATCGTCAGGCAGCACAAGCGGTTTATGCGTGTTTTGAAGGTAAAGCACAAGTTTTGAAACTGCTGATGGATCAGGGGCTGAAACTTGAAAGCTTGAATCAGATGACCATGGAACGGCTAGAGAAAAATCAGATTGAAGCGGTTGCTTCCTGTATGCGTTATGTGAGTCAGCGTGATGAGAAACGTTATCACATAACACATAAAATTGACGCTGTGCTGCTGAATCGCTGGCTGTCCTATCCGTTGCTGATTTTATTCTTTGTTTTGTTATTAATGATTGTTTTTAATGGTTCACGCCCTTATATTGATTTTATAAATCAGTTTTTTAATGAATTTCTCGCTAATTATATTCGCTTTTATTTAGATTTTCTGCCTGTTTCAATTCTAGATTTAATAATCAGCGGTGTGCTCGGCGGAGTGGGCGGTGTTTTATCCTTTCTGCCGTTGATGGCCTTATTGTTTTTCTTTCTCGGCATTTTGGAAGAGAGCGGATATATGGCCAGAGTAGCGTTTCTTTTAGATAAAGCCATGCGTGCCTTTCATCTTTCCGGCAAAGCCTTTTTGACATTGCTGATTGGTTTCGGCTGTAATGTGCCGGCGATTTATGCGACAAGAACACTGGATAATCAAAAACAGAAGGAATTGTGTGCGACCCTGATCCCTTTTATGAGCTGCAGTGCCAGACTGCCCGTATATATGCTTTTTGCATCGGCATTTTTTCCGGATCATACCGGCGCCGCCATCATCACTGTCATAGGCTTTGGTATTTTAATGGCATTGATTTTAGCACTGGTGGTAGCGCATTTTAAAGGCCATCAGGAAACGACGATATTTTTGCTTGAACTGCCGGTTTATCGTCTGCCGCGCTTATCGGTATTGCTGCAAAAGGTAGTGCGGGAAGTAAAGAGCTTCATTCATAAAGCATTCACGGCTGTCTTATTGACAATGATGCTGCTATGGGCGTTTAGTTATTTTCCTAACGGCGATGTGAAAACCTCCTACATCGCAGATTTCTCCCGTCATGCAGCTGTATTGTTTGAACCGCTTGGTTTTGGCACCAGCTGGGAAGCGGTCGCTTCTTTACCGGCGGGAATCAGCGCCAAGGAAAGTGTGGTAGGCTTTTTATCGCAATGCCTGCTTGATGAAGAACCTGAAAGGATTGAACCTGAAATTGGTCGTGATTTGAGGGAGCAGGGAAAGCTGCTGTTAAATGCCGTAAAAGAGAGTACAATGCAGTTGTTTACGGTTGAAAAGCAAGAGGGGAATAAGGCGCTGAATACATCGATTCAGCAATTATTCACTGATCGTTATGCACCGCTTAGAGCCTTTAGCTTTATGGTTTATATATGCTTAACAATTCCTTGTGTCATGGCAATGAACGCATTATATCAGGAATATGGCTGGAAGCTGCTGCTGCGGTCAATCATTATTATGCTGATTGTGCCATATGTTGTCTGTCTATTGCTTTTTCAGGGACTAAGTCTTTTGCTGTAAGGATTTTTGATTGAAACAAAGGTTTAGCTGTGATAAACTTAAACCAGTTGTTGACACTGGAGGTAAAATCATGGATTGGAATGAAGAAGCAAAGAAATTAGAAGTTTATCAGGAAGCCTTTAAATTGTTTAACGGCATACAGAATAATGCGGCTGAGCTGTTGATGGAATGCCAAATGAATTATGCAGGTTTTCTTGATAACCATCCTGAATTTAAGCCATGTTTTGCTTATGCCGGTGCAAATATGTTTGTTGGCTTGTATCAGCATTTTTTGGAAAGCGCCGGTTATGTCGCTACGATTGACTGGAAAGCGACAGCAGGTCTGTGCGTTTATGCGCTGGCTCGCTGCGGTCTGCCGGAAGCTGAATACCGCAAGCTTGATTTAGACGCGTTAGCACCTTATGATACACAGGCAATTCTGGCTCGCATCGGCTTGCAGCTGACAGACAGTGATGTACGTCTGTTTCAGATTGCACCGGAATTTGATGATGTCTTTGTGGCCGGCATCGCGCCTGCCAATGTCATACCGTCATTGATTCAAACCGCCGGTAAAGCTGGGGTTCATATTGTCTGCATCGACCAGGCTTATATCAATGAAAAGAAGATTGATCTTAATCAGGTCTGTGATAAGGCCGATCGTCTAGGCATTGATGCAATTTATCAAAAGGAAGAGAATAATGAAAAACATTATCTGTTTTCAGATGTCCGCTACTCAGAAACCGGCCGTATTCAATTTGAAAAAACACCTTTTGGTGAGCGCTTGAGTCCTGAATGGCTGCATGCGGTGCTGGCTGATCAGCCTGAACTGTTGAAGGCATATCATGAGGGCAAGGCAGAGGTTGTCTTAAGCGTTGTCTATGATCCTAATGAAAAGCCTTTGATCTTTAATGATCCTTATTCACGTTTTCATCAATAACCACTGAACACTTCTCAAGCGGAAGTGTTTTTCATTTATCGAAAGTTGGATGACAATCAATTAAGGGTATGCTACAATGCCATTAAGTCAGGTTTACGCAGGAGGCATTTATGATATCATATACATTAACCAAACAGCAGGCCCGAACTTTTTTGTTATTAAAGCATGGTCTGATCGGTGCTTACCGATTTAAAGGCAAAGGTGGAATTATAGAATTTATCAAGCAGGCTGGCTGCATACAATATGATCCGATTGATGTCTGCGGACGCAGCCCTGAATTAGTCTTATTATCAAGAATCAAGGGTTATAAAAAACAGATGCTTTATGATTTGCTTTATAAAGAACGCAGGCTAATTGATTATTTCGACAAAAATCTGGCAATCATTTTAACTGAGGACTGGAATTATTTCTATTCTGAGCGTCAGCGGCATCGTGCTAAAAATTACGCACAGCTTGAGATTTTTGAAGCATGTAATAAAATAAAAGCTGAAATTGATCGGCGGGGAGCTGTTTGTGCCAATGATTTAAAGATGAATGAAAAGGTTGACTGGTATTGGAGTAAAACTTCACTAGCCAGAGCGGCCTTAGAACATCTGTATTTTATCGGTGATCTTTGTATACATCATAAGCGGGGCATTTTAAAATACTATGATTTAAGCAATCGCTGTCTGCCAATGTCATTGCTTAATGAACAGACACCATTTAATTCTGAGTATGAGCGTCATAAATGGCTGGTGCTGCGGCGGATTTATTCTGTGGGAATGATGTGGAATCGGGCCAGTGATGCCTGGCTTGGAATTTATGGCCTAAAGGCACCTGAACGCAGTCAAATCTTTAATGAACTTATAAAGGAAGATCAATTGATTGAACTGCGAATTCAGAATATGGAGACTTGCTACTGCGGGGCTGAGGATGCTGAATTAATTGAATATGTGCTGAAATCACCGCGTTTGCGAAAACGCTGTGAATTTATCGCTCCCTTGGATAATCTGCTGTGGGATCGTAAGCTGATTCATGCGCTGTTTGATTTTGATTATAAATGGGAAATCTACACACCCCAATCAGAGCGCAAATATGGCTATTATGTACTGCCGATACTTTATGGCATTGATTTTGTCGGCCGTATTGAAGCAGTTTATGATAAAGCAAAACAAGAGCTTACGGTTCATCACGTCTGGCTTGAACCTAATGTTCATGACACCCCAGCGCTTCAAGCAGCGATTCAAAAGCAAGTGAGCTTGCTGACACAGTTTAATCAGCAGATGGTAAAAGAATTATAAGTACGGTATTTAAATTTTCAAAAAGGGTACCCAATTCCTATGCTTTTATGGGCGCAGCTTTAGCATGGAAACAAATACACTGAGGTAAATAGATATGGAACAATATTTAAGAGAAACACCTTTATTGGATTTTTCAGCCGCCAATATACAGCGTTTAATAAATGATAAACTTTGGAAACAAGCTGATGAATATCATCGTATCAAGCTAATATATAACTATGTTCGTGATGAAATCTTATTTGGTTACAATATAGATGATGGTATTCCAGCGTCGAAAGTGTTGGCTGATGGATATGGACAATGTAATACAAAAGGCATTTTGTTCATGGCATTGCTCCGGGGTGTGAATATTCCATGTCGGGTACATGGGTTTATGATTGATAAGAAACTGCAAAAGGGTGCAATGACAGGTATTATATATCGAAGTGCTCCCAAATATATTTTCCATAGTTGGGTAGAGGTCTGCTTGGATGGAATATGGTATGAATTAGAGGCATTTATATTAGACAAAGGGTATCTCTCACAATTACAAAACATTAATTCAACTTGTTCAGGTACTTTTTGTGGGTATGGTGTAGCTGTTAAGAACTTTCATAATCCGATCATTGATTTTGAGCGAAATAATACCTACATTCAAAGTGAAGGTATAACTCAAGATTTTGGGATTTTTGATTGCCCAGATGATTTGCTTAAAAATTATCATCAAGAAATGTCTCCCTTTAAAGCTTTTCTATATAGAAATTTTGGCAGACACTTAATGAATCACAACATCAGTAAAATAAGAAATGGCAAATGATAAATTCTAATCTGTCAGGCTGAATTAGCTTCACCTTATTGGTATAAGTCGTTATAATCGAGGCAAATGATTTAAGCTCTATTTTAGCTTGCAGGCAACAAAATTAGTGTTTAATTTTGATCTAATAGTGTAAATATTGAAAGAATGCATAAATATCGACTTTTAAGGTTTTGTATATTCTATGTTTTTGCGCAACCAATGCGGTTTGATGCTTTTTGATACTCATGCGTTATGAGAATTTGAAGATAATTATTTTTTAGAGTAGTTTAACCAGTTTTTATTTTTAACTGTCCTACTTTAAAGGTGTGGTATTATTAAAGCCGTATTAAGTTATGTCCGTGAGCAATAATCAAAATGCGATTTGTATTTTCAACAGAGTGCTCAATATGAATTAAGGAGTGGCCGATGAATATAAAAAAGATGATTGATAACAATTTTAGAGGTAATGTATATATTGTTCAAGACAAAGAGATTTTGTGTGAAAGCTCGACAGGTTTTGCTGATTTAGCAAATGAAGTTCCCAATTCATTAGAAACTAAATTTGCCAGTGCATCAGCAGGCAAGGTGTTTGTCGCAATAGGCATATTACAATTAATTGATCAAGGAAAAATTAAGTTTGACGATACTTTAGGGAGGCTTCTTGATATTGAATTAAATAATATTGATGTAGATGTAACCGTAAAGCAATTGTTGAATCATACTTCAGGAGTTCCTGATTATTTTGACGAAACTATTATGGAAGATTATGAAGAATTATGGATAGATTATCCTAATTATAAAATTAGGCATAATAGCGATTTGCTTCCGCTTTTTATAGACAAACCCATGATGTATTCTAAAGGTGAGAAATTTCAATATAATAATTCAGGTTATGTACTGCTTGCTATGATAATTGAAAAAGTAACGGGAATGGATTTTGATCAATACCTAAAAATAAATGTTTTTGATGTGTGTGATATGATATCAACAGGTTATTATGAATTAGACAGATTACCAGCAAAATGTGCATATAATTATATTTATTGTGCAGATACAAATGATTTCCGCACAAATATCTTTTCTGTTGATGTAAAGGGAACAGGAGCGGGCGGCGCTTATATCACTGTAAAAGATATTATCAATTTTTGGCTTGGCTTATTAAACGAAAAGCTGATTTCAAAAGAATTAGTATCTGAGATGCTTAACAAACAAAGCGGGAACGGCATGGACACAGAAGAAGGCTTTTATGGCTATGGTGTATGGATTATTGATAATCCAAAGGGGAAGGATCTTGCGTATTTTCAAGGCTGTGACCCGGGAGTAAGCTTTCTTTCTGAATATAATCCCAACAATGGAATTATTTCTGTTTTGGTAAGCAACTATGGTGATAATGTTTGGCAAGAAATGCGAAAAGTTAGAGAAAAGCTTTATGAATAACCGTTTGTTTTAGGCAGTTAAGCAAGCAAAACCAAAATTTTACTTAAATTTCATTATTCTGTTATAATAATTTATAGAACAATTTTTATAAATAGAATCAGTAAAAAATAAGAAAGCGGAGGAAAAAGTATGGGATTATTTAAACGATTCAAAAAGGCAGCCCCTCAAATCGATACACAGCTGTATACAGAAGCTGAAGTAAACGAATTGGAAGCTTATATCAATCAGCATTTTGGCGAATTTGATCAGGTTTTTCATGAGCTTGTATCACCAGATATTCATGTCGATATAGCGATTATTCCGCCAAACGCTGATAGAAATTATTATCGGCTGATTACAATGGGAATGGGGGCACATCGGATGAATGTTCCTTCTGCCCTTGATGAATATGAATTAAATTATGCTGAACTGATGATTGATTTACCGCCGGATTGGCTTGTACAGGATGATGATGAAAATAATTACTGGCCGATTCGCTGGCTGAAAATCTTGGCGCGCCTGCCAATCGATTCAGACACTTGGCTGGGTTATGGGCATACGATAGCAGCGGGTGAAAATCATGAAACCTTATCGGATAACAATCAGTTTGAGGGTGTAGGCTTGATCAACGCGATGGATGAAAACGGGAAAGAGGCTGTTTTAAGAATGAAAAATAAAAAACTGGTTCATTTTTACCGCATGATTCCGCTTTATGGCGCTGAAATGGATTTTAAACTGCAATGTGAAGATATTGAACCTTTACTGAAACGTTTTGATACAGCAGATCAATCGCATATTGTAAATATTCATCGCAAAAATTATGGACTGCTGTCTGCAAAATAAATTTTCAAATACATATAAAAATAAACAGCTGAGGATACACGTTCTCAGCTTTCATTTACTAATTTTCGTCAATTTAATTGGATAAAAGAAATCAGGAGCGCTTCATAGATATCACAGATAAGCCATGTTATCATCCTATCAAAATGTAATAAAGTGAAATCGTAACTTCGGTTAATCAAATTTATCAATGCCAATTTCTTCACATATTATGTTAAAATAGAATTAAATAATTGTTGATGAAGATTGTTGAGGTGCAAATGATGAAAAAGAAACTATATGCGGGATTAGCTGGTTTGTTTTGTGTCTTTTATTCGTCGCTTTTCAATTGGCATATATGGCAGAAATTTATTCATGATTTCTTTTATAATACATTCCATATTGAACAATTTTTAGGACTGCGGATGGATTCGATTATTTTAATCCTGTATGCTGTTTTAATGTGTGTGTTTGGTGTTTTGGGATATGACAATAAATACATTAAGAAAAAATATGGCATTCCTGTAATCATTGCTTTTGGTTTCTTGCTGTGTATATTGGCATATGCGAGATAAGGGGGAATCAGTGGGGGATTAGGATTATTCTATTAAGATAAGGAGCGCTGGTTATGAAAGTGAATGATTTTTCAAAACGTTTAGGTATCGGCAGCAGCAAGGTGCGTTATTATGACCGCATTGGTTTAATTAAGGGCGGCCGCTGCGAAGCGAATAATTATCGTGATTTTACTGATCTTGATGCGCTGAATATTTATCATGCTCAGATGCTGAGGAGCTTTGATATGAGCGTTCAGGAATCTTTGGCGGCTAAGCAGAAGGGGCTGACGCAGATCAGCGGCTGGGTTGAAGAACATGCGTTAGAACTTGAAGAATTAATTCGGCAGGAAGAGATGCGGCTTTTTCGTCTGCGGGAAATGCAGGACTATTTCACAATGATTCAAGAATCAAAGAGCTTGCTTACAGAGCATTTGCTTGATGATAATTATAATGTTTTTAATTTTGGCAGCTGTGCGAAACCAGATGCAGTTACCTTAAAGGCGATTGAACAGCTTGCGGAGGCAATGCCGTTTTCTTATATCGCAATTAAAGTATCAAAAGCGAGCTTGTTTGATGAACAGCAGCCACTGGCGGTCAGCATCGGGCTTGGTATTTTAGAGCGTAATCGTAAAAAGCTGGGTGTAGAGCTGCCACCTCAGATTGAGAAGACAAGAAGCCGTAAAATCTTGCAGATTTTGATTTTGAGCGCTGATCCTTTTCATCTGCAAAGGCATGAGCTGGCCCCTTTGCTTGAAGAGGTTAAACGCCGCGGGATTGCTGTGAGTGATGATATTGTCGGCAGAATTTATATCAGCTATCAGGAGAATGGCACTTTTATACATGGTATTGGCTTGAGCGTACCTATTGATAATGAAAAATAAATCATTCACAATTCCCTTGACCTGTTAGCTGCTAACAGGTTTAAAATACAATTATTCCAAAGGGAGGAATAGAAATGAAAAAGTTACTGCTTTCTGTAACACTGGCTTTAGGCATGGTTGTCAGCCTAGCCGGATGTTCCAACACAACAGGCAATGAAACGAAGGATAATACTTCGGTTTCAGGTGTGTTTACTGGTACTTCTACTGGTATGCAGGGTCCTGTTACGGTTGAAATGACAATCGAAGAAGGCAAGATTACCAAGGTTGAATTGACTGAATGTCATGAGACTGCTGGTCTTGCCGACGTTGCTCTTGAGCGTATTCCTGCACAGATCGTCGAGCATCAGACAACAACATTGGATACTGTGACAGGTGCTACACTGGCGAGCAACGCAATTATGCGGGCAGCGAATGAAGCTGCTAAAGCAGCTGGTTTAGATACTGATGCACTGGCTGCCAATGCATATCACGCACAAGCAGGTGAAGATGAAAAATGGAGTGCTGACGTTGTTGTTGTCGGCGGCGGCGGTGCCGGTTTAAGTGCAGCCATTTCGGCAGCACAGCAGGGCGCTAAGGTTATCCTTGTTGAAAAAAGCTCATTCTTGGGCGGTGACACAATGATGGCCGGCGGTGCTTTCAATGCGGTTGATACAGTTGCTCAAGGTGAACGTGTATTATCTGAAGCACAAAAGCACACAATGGATTCTTATCTTGAATTATCAGCAAGTGATGAAGCTCTGCATTTTGATCAGTTCCCAGAATGGGCTGAAGTATTAGCACAGCTGCAAAGTGATATCAATGATTTCTATGCAGCGAATGCAGGCAAGACAGCCGGTGTCGATATGCCTGGCTTTGACAGCATCTCATTACATATGTGGCATATTTATGTTGGCGGTCTGCGTCAGATGAATGACGGCACATGGATTGCTTCTGACATTGATTTAGCCCGCACATTAGCTGAAAGTGCTCTTGATTCTTATGACTGGGCAGGTTCTTTAGGTGTAGGTACTGCATCTCATGAGGGTGCCGGTGAAACACTGTATACCGTATTAGGCGCCATGTGGCCAAGAACGCATGCTTATACAGCCGGTGTTCCTTTGATTCAAGTATTGAAGGATGCAGCTGAAGCTGAGGGTGTTACCATTTATACAGAAACTGAAGCAACTAAACTGCTGACTGATGAAAATGGCAAGGTAAACGGTATTGAAGCTGAAAAAGCGGACGGTACTAAGGTTACGATTGATGCTGCGAATGGTGTTGTACTTGCCAGCGGCGGTTATTGCGCAAATCCTAAGATGGTTAAAGAATATGATAATTATTGGGGTGATGATCTGACTGATCACACTTTGACTACTAATGTCGGCACCAATACTGGTGATGGTATTGTCATGGCGATGGAAATCGGCGCGGCTACGGTTGATTTAGGTGTATCTCAGCTGATGCCTTCATCTTCACCAATTAAGGGTACGATGACAGACGGTATCTGGGCTGATGCTTCAGAACAGATCTGGATTGACGGCAACGGCAAACGTTTTGTTAACGAATATGCGGAACGTGACGTTTTAGCTAAGGCTTCACTTGAATTAGATAACGGTATTTTCTATATCATTTATGCAGGCAGCGGCACACAGGAAGCGGATGGCTTATGCAAGGGTACATCACTGGATGCGGGTCTGTTTGGTACAACGGTTCAATCAATGGTTGACAATGGCCATGTATGGTATGGTTCTACTTTAGCTGAATTGGCTGAGGCTACGAAGAATGCAGCCGGCGGTGCAACGCCAGCATTCACTGAAGAACAGCTGCGTGAAGTAATTGAAACTTATAACAGTTATGTAGCAAATCAAAGTGATCCTGATTTCGGTAAGGAAGTATTAGCAGGGGCTATCGATCTTGAAACGATTGAAAATGATCCAAGTGTTGGTATCGTTATCTCTCCTCGTAAGGCATCTTTACATCATACAATGGGCGGTGTTGTAATCAATACAAGCGCTGAAGTATTAAATGAAGAAGGCAACGTCATCGAAGGCTTATGGGCTGCCGGTGAAGTTACAGGCGGCGTTCATGCGGGTAACCGTTTGGGCGGCAATGCAATTGCTGATATCTTCACATTTGGTCAGATTGCCGGTGAACATGCCGGTGCTGCAAAATAGCATATGAAATAAACCTCTCTGTCATGGAGAGGTTTTCTAATCCTTGACAGTTAAGCTGATTTAGCTTAATATTAAAGTTAAGTGACTGAGATTGAAAACTAATGCAAAAAAATGTTGACTTTAGTTATCAGCTCATGTATACTTAACAAGTAAAGATTACGTGGAAAGTAGAAGCACCCCTTCTCACCTGATGGCTGAAGTCATAGGTCAATGCGACGAACGATCAAAAGAGATCAATGTTGATAGCGGGTGCAGACTGTACCCGCTTTTCTTTTGTACACTAAAATGGAGGTGTCGGTTATTAATAAAAAAGTGATTCCCAATAATGTGAACGATGATTTAGTTAATGAGAAGATCAAATTTAAAGAAGTTCTGGTTATTGGCCCTGAAGGTGAACAACTTGGAATTAAACTACGTCGTGAAGCATTAGAAATAGCTTATGACAAGGAATTAGATTTGCTATGTGTTTCGCCTAATTCTGTTCCACCGGTTTGTAAGATTGTAAACTATGGTCGTTACCGTTTCGAACAACAGAAGAAGACTAAAGAAGCAAAGAAAAAACAGCATGTTACAGAGGTAAAACCTTTACGTCTGTCACCGGTTATTGACAAACATGACTTTGAAACCAAACTGCGTCAGGCACGCGGCTGGCTGGAAGACGGCATGAAGGTCAAGATTGACATGCGTTTCCGCGGCCGTCTAATTACGCGTCTAGAAGTTGGTAAAAAGATCATGGACAGCTTTGTAGAAGAATGTCAGGATATTGCCAATATCGAAAAGAAGCCATTGCTGGAAGGAAACACAATGTCAACCGTATTGGCACCGAAAAAGAAATAAATACTAGGAGGGTTATTGATATGCCAAAAATGAAAACACACAGAGGACTTGCAAAACGTGTAAAAATGACAGGTTCTGGTAAATTGAAAAGAAGTCATGCTTTTACATCTCACCGTTTCCACGGAAAAACTAAAAAGCAAAGACGTCAATTAGCTAAGTCAGGATTGATCAACAAGACTGATTACAAGCGCATTAAGTTAATGCTGATTAAATAAGGTAAATAGGAGGAATAAAAGATGGCAAGAGTTAAAGGCGGAATCGTATCACGCAACAGAAGAAAAAGAACATTAAAATTAGCTAAGGGCTATTTTGGTTCAAAACATTTATTATACAGAACTGCACATGAACAGGTAATGCGTTCACTGCGCTATGCATACAGAGACAGAAAACAATTGAAGCGTGAAATGCGTAAATTATGGATTGCACGTATCAATGCTGGTGCTCGTTTAAATGATATGAGCTATTCTACATTAATGCATGGTTTAAAAGTGGCTGGTATCACAATCAACCGTAAGATGCTTTCTGAAATCGCTATTCATGATCCTAAGGGATTCACAGCAATCTGCGACAAAGCTAAAAAAGCATTAGAAAAATAAATCCTTTAACCTCTGAGCAATCAGAGGTTTTTCTTTATGGCAAATGATAAATTTTATAACTGCATCAACCTTTTTAGCCAACTGTTTGAGAACGTGGTATAATATTTATAAAGAAGAGGTTCAAAACCATGAATGGAGGAAGATTTATGGACAAAAAGATCATTATTACGATTGCCAGAGAATATGGCAGCGGCGGCCGTGAGATTGGCAAAAAAATCGCCGATAAGCTTAAAATTCCTTTTTATGATAAAGAATTGATTACGATGGCAGCTAAAGAGAGCGGCTTCAAGCAAGAAATGTTTGAAAAGAATGATGAGCAGGTAGATTACAGCAATAATTATTTGACTGCCATCGGTTATGTGCTGGGTTCTCCGATAGCTGGTTTAACGGATATTTCAATGAATGATGAGCTGCATCAGATTCAGGCAAATGTAATCCGTCAGCTGGCAGAGAAGGGAAGCTGTGTGATTGTCGGCCGCTGTGCAAATTATGTGCTGCGCAATGATCCATCACTGGTATCCTTGTTTATTACCGGTAAAACGGAAGATAAGGTCTTAAGAGTTGTGAATGATTATCATACGGCGTCTTTGGAGGATGCGGAAAAGCTAATGGAAAAGACGGATAAACGCCGTGGCAATTATTATAATTATTATACGAATCAGGATTGGAAGGATGCCCAGCATTATGATTTATGTGTAAATAGTTCTGTGCTGGGAATTGATAAAACGGTGGATTTGATTTGTGAGTTCATTAATTTAAAAGCATAAAATAATGAGAACAGGCTGATTTAAAGGCCTGTTTCTTGCTTTATCAGGGTGTGTAAATCAACAATGTAAGCGGTTTACAAGAAAGTTTTTTCATAAATTTACTGAAAAGAGTTGACAAATGCTTCACTTCAGCATAAGATAGGAACATACAAAAAACGTATAGAGGCAGCGATGCATCAGAGTAATCAGCGGAGTCGGCGGACTGTGAAGCTGGTGAAAGGTAACCATCGCCGAAAGAGAGCTTTGGCAAAGGCTTGTCTTGGGGTTATAGGGAATACCTATAACACTCCTTCAGCAATGAAGAGGAGCTATTAGTACTCGATCGGTAATTAGAGTCGTGCTAATAGCGCGGCTTTTGTATTTTAGAAAGAGGGACAAAAACATGAAAAAATTATTAAGCGTATTTATGGCAGCCATGCTGCTGGCTGGCTGCAGCTCAACACCAGCAGACAACAATCAAGGTGATGCAAAGGATACCTTTACTGTAGGTATGGAATGTAACTATGCACCATTTAACTGGACAGATCCTCAGGCTAGTGATTTCAATGTCGCAATCAGCGACGGCGGTTATTGTGATGGTTATGATGTTCAGATTGCCAAAGCGGTAGCAGAGAGCTTAGGTAAAGAATTAGTCATTGCGAAGCTGGATTGGGATGCACTGGAACCATCATTAAATTCAGGTATTATCGATGCGATTATCGCCGGTATGACAGATACTGCGGAACGCCGTCAGAATGCTGATTTCACAGAACCTTATTATCAGTCACAGATGGTTATGGTTGTCTTGAAGGATGGCGCTTATGCGAATGCATCAACACTTGATGACTTTGCCGGTTCAACCATTCTTGGTCAGATGAATACAATGTATGATACAGTTATCGATCAAATCAAAGATGTTAAGCATGCGACACCGTTAGAATCATATCCATATATGATCATGTCATTATTAAATGGAGAGGTTGACGGTATTACTGCTGAAACACCGGTAGGACAAGGCGCTGTAGCGGCACATCCTGAGCTTGCGTTGGTTGAATTTGATGAAGGCAAGGGCTTCAATATTGATTTAAGTGATACAGCCGTATCTGTTGCCGTTAAAAAAGGGAATACTGAATTACTTGAAGGAATCCAAAAAGCATTAGATGGTATCAGTGAAGAAGATCGTTCATTGATGATGGAAGCAGCGACAACGCGTCAGCCTGCTAACGAATAAGATAGAAAGAGGACGGTACGAATATGAATTTGATAGAAGTTATATCAGTGACTAACCCAAATATGATCGTTGATGCCTGGAATGTATTTATCAAATATAAATCATTGCTTCTCATCGGTGTAAGAAATACACTGATCGTTGCGCTGATAGGTACGCTGGTGGGTTTGCTGATCGGGTTAGTGATTGGCGCCATTCGTGCCGTAACCCAGAATAAAGAGGCAAGTGATTCTGCCTTTATAAGGATTATTAAAAAAATTGGTTATCTGATTACCAGTATTTATGTATCCATCTTCCGAGGTACACCGATGATGGTACAGGCAATGTTTTTGTTTTATGCGCTGAAACCGATTTTGAACTGGAATCCGATCAGCGCGGCTTGTGTGATTATTTCAATCAATACCGGTGCGTATATGGCGGAAATTATCCGTTCAGGTATTCAGTCAGTAGACCGCGGACAAAGTGAAGCCGCCCGTTCAATCGGTATGACATCGATTCAGACGATGCGTTATGTTATTCTGCCGCAGGCCATTAAGAACGCATTCCCGTCAATCGGCAATGAGTTTATCGTTAATATTAAGGACAGCAGTGTTCTGTCAGTAATCGGTTTCTCAGAGTTATTCTGGCAGGCAAAAAGTATTGCCGGTTCAACGTTCTCAACAAGTGAACCATTCTTAGTTGTTGCGGTAATGTATTTTATTCTGACTTACGCGACAGCGATGCTTCTGAATTATTTTGAAGGCCGTATTAATCATACTAAATCAAGCTTCCCAGCTTCTCAGACTGTGGAAGATTCAACATACTAGGAGGTTGTCAAATGGAGAATATTATTGAAGTCAATCATTTACGCAAAAGCTTTGGCAGCCTTGAGGTATTAAAGGATATTAACTTTAATGTTGAAAAGGGCGAGGTAGTTACCGTCATCGGTTCTTCTGGTTCCGGTAAATCAACAATGCTGCGCTGCATCAATCTGCTTGAAACACCGGACAGCGGTGAAATCCTGGTAAATGGCGTCAATGTCATGGAGGGAGATATCAATAAGCACCGCAGTGAGGTGGGAATGGTTTTCCAATCCTTTAATCTATTCAATAATTATACTGTGCTTGATAACTGTGTGCTCGGCCAGACTAAGGTTTTGAAGCGTTCGCATAAGGAAGCGGTTGACAAGGCACATCAGTATCTGAAAAAGGTCGGCATGGATGAATTCGCGGATAAACCTAGTACCTTATTGTCTGGCGGTCAGAAGCAGCGTGTCGCGATTGCCCGTGCTTTATGCATGGATTGTGTGGTACTGCTGTTTGATGAACCGACCAGTGCGCTGGACCCGGTAACCGTCGGTGAGGTGCTTGATGTTATGAAGCAGCTGGCTGATGAGGGCTTGACTATGGTTGTGGTTACTCATGAAATGGGTTTTGCCAGAGATGTCAGTGACCGCGTCGTGTTCATGGAAAACGGTGTTATCGTAGAAGAAGGCAAGCCTGAGGATATCTTCACGGCGCCTAAGAGTGAAAGCCTGCAGCGTTTTCTCGGCCGCTTTATTAATCAAAATTAAGATGCTCCGGCATCTTTTTTTTCAATGGAAAGCGTGCTAGAATGGATGAAGATAGTTGGAGGAGCTTATGAAAATGGAAGTAAACAGAGATTTGATTGTCGATATTACAAGAGATTTTATTAATACGCCTTCACCGGTGAGCTATTATGATGAAATTCATCAGCTGCTTGAAAAAAACGCGGCACGATTTGGCTGTGAGGTCAGCTATGACCGCAAACGGACGGCTTACATCACCTTAGCAGGTGAGGATGATTCAAAATGTGTTTGTGTCGGCGCGCATTTGGATACGCTGGGCATGATGGTACGTCAGATTAATCGTGATGGAACGATTATGACCAGAGCCTTAGGCGGCGTCAGCTATGCCAGCTTGGAGGGCGAGAGTGTCATTGTCCATACCTGCAATGGTCAAAAATACAGCGGCTTGATGATGTGCAAATCACATTCCGTTCATGTCTTTGATGATGCCCGTACTGTTGAACGTGATGAAAACAGCATGATGGTCATTCTCGATGAAGAGGTAAGCAGTGATGAGGAAGTCTATGCGTTAGGCATTGAGCATGGTGATGTCATATCAGTAGAACCGCGTTTTCAGCTGAGTGCTTCAGGCTATATTAAAAGCCGCTACATTGATGACAAAGCCGCGGTCGGAGTGGTATTCGGCATGCTGGATTATCTTAAGCAGCATCAATTAAAACCTAAGTATAAGACCTTATTGGCATTTCCTATTTATGAGGAAATCAACCATGGCGGTGCTTATGTGCCTGCGGAAGTCAGTGAATATGTAGCTATTGATATCGGTTTGATTGGCCCGGATTATCATGGCAGCGAACATAAAGTTTCTATTTGTGCCAAGGATGCTTTTTCACCGTATGACCGCGGTTTAACAACTAGAATTATCGAACAGGCCAAAAAGGTTGAAGCCGATTATTGTGTTGATATTTTTTACCGCTATGGCACTGATGCGAATGCGGCAATCCGTGCCGGCAATAATCTGTATGCGGCTGCGTTTGGCATGGGCTGTCTTTGTTCCCATGGGATGGAGCGCACCCACATAAAAGCTCTTGAGGAAACTACAAAATTATTGATTGCTTATGTATTAGATTTATAGAAAAAGAAGGATCGCATCCAAAGGACAGCACCCATAAGGAAGTAATTTAGTAACCGCAGGGCGGCATAGTCAAAAGCTATGTCGTTCTGCTTTTTCTCTGCCTTTCAATGGTCTGCTTATCCTCGTCTGTTCCAGTTCTCCGATAAAGTTCCAGACAATTTCTATCCACTGTCTGCGGTGTCCGGTGGACTTGTCCGGCGCATAGACTATGATTTTCTTCACAAACTTATTGACGATAGTAGGCGCTAATTCCCGTATTCCCACTTACTTGCGGTAAACAGAAGAGAAGCTGTCAAAATCCGTCTTGTCCATCTGAACAAAATGTTAAAATAGTTTTCCACTGTTTTCTGTACCCCATTGACACATACTTTCCATAATTGGGAGCAAAGAACGACCTTTATTAGAAAGACTGTATTCAACCTTAGGTGGAATTTGCGGATACTCTTTTCGGATAATAAGACCATCTGCTTCCATTGCTTTTAATTCCGTACTTAAAGTTTTGAATGTGATTGTCCCGATTTTTCGTTGCAATTCATTGAAGCGAATTGCTTCATATTCAACAAGCCAGTAAAGAATGACCAATCTCCATTTTCCGCCAATCATGGATAGGGTATAGCCAAATGGTGTATCAGTTAAAGACTCTATTCTCTTTTCAAATTTTTCCATGCTCATAGTAGATACTTTCCTTTACGATAGTATATGTCAAAAAAGTGCGTACTTTTCTTTTTGACACTTTATATATAAAATAACATAAAGAGATAAATCAAACAAGAGGCGCGAACTTTTATGAAGAAAAAAATTTTGATTATTTTGGGTGGCGGACGTTCAAATGGAAATACGGTACAGTTAGCTAAAGCATTTATGAGAGGAGCCACAGAAGCCGGGCATCATGTGCAATTTATATCATTGAATAATATAAATGTGAATGGTTGTTTAGGCTGTAAAGCTTGCCGCTATGAAAAGCCTTGTGTACAAAAAGACGATTTTAATTCTCTTATTCCAAAGATAAAAACAGCAGACTTAATTGTATTTGCTTCACCCTTATATTTCTGGACTATATCATCAAAAATCAAAGCATTCATTGAACGCTTTTACTGCATAGCAAAGCAGGATGAAAATCCACCTTTGGGGCGGTATGAAAAATACCCGATACACGATTGTGCTTTGCTTATGACTTCTGCTGATAACTTTTTTTGGACGTTTGAGCAGGCTGTTTCTTACTACAAATTTACGTTGATAAATTATATTGGTTTTCAGGACAAGGGTATGCTGCTTGCTGGTGGCTGTGGTAATACAAATGGTAAACCGCAGATACATTCAACAAATTATTTAAGAGAAGCGTTTGAATTTGGAAAAAGAATATATGAAGATGAAGAAATGTACAGAAATAAAGGAGAAGAAGATGAAGAAAGTGAAAATAACTATTTTGAAAACTATGTTAAATGTTGAACTTGCAAAAGAATATGGTGTTGATGGTCTGACCGTCTGCCCTATGATGAAGGAAGGGCAGGTTTTCTTTGCTGACTATGCGAAGCCAGAAGGGTTTTGCGATGAAGCATGGAAAGCTATTTATCAGTATGTTTTTGCTCTGGCACATGGAATGGGAAAAGAGTTATTTTACTACGGCGACTGGATAAAAAAACCCGGTGTCGCCATTTGTAGCTGTAATGACGGATTGCGACCAGTTATTATGAAACTTGAAGCTACTGAAGATGAAGCGGAAATCAATTACACACCAGTTAGATAGAAAAATCAAACAACAACAAAACCGTTACTCTGACGGAAAACGATTGTTGTGATGTTAAGCGGCGGCTTTCATAAATCACAATCAAAGCCGCCGTTTTCCTTTTCAAAATGAAAATACGGAGAGTGTATTAAAGCTGCCCATTTTTAAGGATTTGGCAGTATTAAATGCTTAAAAGCATTGGAGGTATCGATATGTCCTTTTTCTATATATCGAACACTATGAAATCATCAAAAAAAGCCTGTCTAATTCAACGGGATATTATGACTATAAAGATGAACACACATATCATGTAGTATGTTTTAATAATTCGTATTACTCAGCGCCTATACAGTTTTCTATCGTATGGGCGCTTGTTGTAATAGCCCCCTACTGGGAAGAAAGGGGGTGAGAAAAATGAGTTATTCCGAAGAATACAGGGAACATATTGAGTACGCCTTTGCAGCCTTTTGTAAAATCGTTCTCCGTAACGCCGCCATGTCTGCCTATCGGGATATTGGCAGAAAATGGAAGCACGAAATCTCTCTTGATTATCTCATGGACGAACAATATTATAACCCGTCTACGACAGATAGCTACTTTGAAGAATCGATAAAACTAACACAACCGACGGAATTTGTAGTGTGTGGAGAGATAATTGAAATTGAAGATGAACGATTAGCAAAAGTGTTTTCCACTTTGCCGAAACTGCGACAGGAAGTTTTGGTACTGTATTTCTTCTTGCGATATACGGATAGGAAAATCGGAGAAGTGTATGGAAGAAGCCGTACAACAGTAAACTACTGGAAGTTAGCCGCATTGAAGCAGCTAAGAAAAGAATGGGAGAGATTGGAGCATGAGGAACGAAAAGCTGATACCTTTTGAAGTGCTTGAAAAAGCGGTTGCCAAAGAGCCGGAAGCTATACACTTTGTCTTGTGCCATTACAGAGGATACATAAAATATCGGTCTGTATTTCAAGGGCATTTTAACGCCGATATACAAGACAGATTAGAAGCACAGCTAATTAAGGCAATCTTTCAGTTTCGCTTCGACAGGTAGGAAATAGCAAAGCCAAAGAAAACCGTCAAGGATAAAATATACGCTTCGCGTCCTTGACGGTTTTCTCTGTCTTTGTTGTTAGGCAACTAAGAGGGGGCAATCGGATAAACTGCTTGCCCCCTCTGTAAATTATCCTATATGTGAAAACGGAATGTCTGTATTTTCCTTTCCTTTCGCTTCCGTTCCGTGAGTTTTGTTATTAGGGGAAGAATTATTGGAAAGGAATATTTGTAATTCTTTAATCTTTATTTTATATATCTTTATTTAATTGCATTGGATTTTCCAACGTTGGAAAATTTAATATAGGTAGATTTAATATCGGACAATTTGACGCTTTTATAAAACGACTGAATTTCGGGTAAGAATGTTACGCAGTAGAGGGCAAAATCCCCTTGATTTATGCGGTTTTCAGATCATGAAAATTATATAGCCGATATTTTATACTTAAACCCTCAAAAATGGCGTTCTACTGCGTAACAAAAAGCAGAGAGCCGACCACTTATGAAAGTGATTTACTCTCTGCTTTGTTGCACCTGTTTGTCGGCCGTTAGATTAGTACGTTTTTAAAACTTCCTTATCAGCATTCATCCAATTTTGCGGTCCTTTATGATTTGTTAGCTATCAGCGCGCGCAAGGCTTGATATTTATCCTTGGCAATATCCAGGTAAACTTGTTCATGACGGGATTCAGCCATCATCATAGCCCAAGTACACCAAAGAACATCTTCAAAAATTTCCCATTCTTTCAGCTGATTTAAAAGCAGAATATCAGGAGCAGCGTTAAAGTAAGCGAGATAAAATCGCTGCCGCAGCTCTTCATCAAAAATTTGATTTTCACTGAGAAATGAAATGACATCAAAAAGCGGATCATTCATGGCCGCGTATTCATAATCAATCAGATATAGCCGATCTTTTGAAAATAAGAGATTGCCGCTGACCAAATCGTTGTGACAAAGCACCTGATGCTGATTCTGACTGGCAATCTCACGCATCCTTGCCTCATAACAAGTTAAATCATAGATTGGTTTCTGCACGTGAGCTTTATATTGCAGATAGCGCTCATATGGATCGAAGGCATAAGGGCAATGTAAGTCTGCCTGATGGAATTTTCTGAGCAGCCGGCCGACCTGTTCAATTTTATCCTGGGCGGTGCAAGGCTCATATTCCTGACAGTCAGGGATAAATTCTGTAATCTTGATGCCGCTTTTTTCATCGTAATAAATAGTAGGTACGTCAAAGTCCAGATTTTGAATGGCTCGTAATGCGGCTGTTTCGTGGCTTCGGCTGACTACCTGTTCGTTATCGGCACGGGGAACTCGGACAATATAAGCCTGATTTTTTGTTTCAGCATAGTAATTATGGTTGGTCAATCCTTTTTCATATCGTTCAAAGCGAACTAATTCACCAAGGATCTGTTCAATCGTATTTTTAACTTTCATAAAATCACCTGTACCAATGATAGCATATTTGACTGAATTTTAGTATAATAGGGCGTAGAGAATTGAAGAAGGTGAAGGTATGAAGGTCGTGCTGACTACTTTAAATGCAAAATATATCCATAAGAATTTAGCTCTGCGCTGGCTTTATGTAACCTCGCCGATCAAAGAGCAGGTTGTATTAAAAGAATTTACCATCAAGGATGCTCATGAAAAGGTGCTTGACTGGCTGATTGCACAAAAGGCGGATGTTTACTGCTTTAGCTGTTATATTTGGAATATTAAGCAAACCCAGCTTTTGATCAAGGATTTGAAGCGGCAGCATCCATGTACGGTTTTAGTCGGTGGCCCTGAGGTGACTTTTGAATCAGAGGCTCTGCTTCAGGAGGGGATTGATGCCATTAGTATCGGTGAGGGAGAATTGAGTGTTTGGGAGTATATTCAATCCATCATCGATCAAAATCCGCATCCTATATTAGGGATAAATACATTGGCTTATCCTGATACGACGTATGCTTACAGTGATCTGACGTTTAATGAAGCGTGTGAGAGTCCTTATTTTCTTCCTTTTGATGAAGCGGATATGGATAAACGTTATTTATATTTTGAAACCAGCCGCGGCTGTCCGTATGGCTGTGAATACTGTCTCAGCTCAACGGATAAGCGGGTGCGTCAGTTTTCAGAGGCTTATATCTTTAAAGAACTCGCGAAGATCAGTCAAAGCAAGGTACGTCAGGTAAAGTTTCTTGACCGTACCTTTAATACAGATCCTAAACGGGCATTGCGGATTGCCCGCTACATCAATGAACATTGTACCGGGCAAATTTTTCAGTTTGAGGTGGTAGCGGAAACCCTGAGTGAGGAGCTGCTTGATTTCTTCATCAATGAGGCAGACAAAAGCCGTTTCCGCTTTGAGGTAGGTGTTCAGTCATTTAATGGCAATACATTAAAAGCGGTAGGCAGAATTCAGAATAATGAACGGTTAAAGGAAGTCATTCACCGCATGCGTGAGGCAGGTCTTATTCTTCATGTAGACTTAATTGCGGGTCTGCCTTATGAGGGCTTAGCTTCGTTTAATGCTTCTTTTAATGAATTGTTCTCCTTAAAAGCGAGTGAGCTTCAATTAGGAATCTTAAAGCTGCTTAAGGGAACCAGCCTGAAACGAAAAGCTGAATTCTATGATTTTGATTATGACAGCGATCCGCCTTATGAGATCTTATCGACGAAGTGGCTCAGCAAAGAAGAACTTTGCAGTATTAACCATACAGCCTTGGCGGTTGAGAAATTTTGGAACAGCGGTAAATGCCGCAGGGCCATCGATACTTTCTTAAAGCTAAAGCTAAGGGAGAACGCGTTCAGCTTATTTATGGCTTTAGGTCAGCGTTTAGCTGAATACGAACGGCGCTATCATGACCATGATTTGTTTCTGATTCTGAAACAGGAACTGAGTGATTGTGATGAAAGACTTGTAGAGGCTGTCTTAATGAATGATTATATGCGTTTGTTTAAACAAAAGCCAAAACGATGGAATACATATCGTGTTGATCACGAAACGATGAAGCATTGTTTTCAGCTGCTGATTGATGCTCATGAGAGCAGTCAGAATGAGCTATACCATTATGGCTGTGTGGAGTATGCGTATTCAGAGGGAATCTGTTACCAAGTATGTGTTTATAATGCCAGTCAGACTTATCCAAAACGCTGGCTGATTAAAGAAAAGGAAAGGATTGAGAAAATATGAAAGAAATATTAATTGCCACAAGCAATCTGCATAAAGTTGAGGAATTTAAGAAAATGTTAGAACCGTTAGGCTATACGATTAAAAGCTGTCTGGATCTTGATGAACCAGTAGAAATCGATGAAACCGGAACGACATTTGAGGAGAATTCTTTGATTAAGGCACGGACGCTTCATGAGATGTTTCATAACGCGGTTATGGCTGATGATTCTGGCTTAGCGGTTGACGCGATGGATGGGGCACCTGGTGTATACAGCGCGCGTTTTATGGGGCATGATACGAGCTATACGGTAAAAAACAATGCAATCATTGAGGCGGTTAAAGGAAAGCCGCGCGGGGCACAGTTTGTCTGCGCGATTGCTTATGTTGAGGAAGATGGCACTGAGCATGTGTTTAAAGGTGTAGTTGAGGGTGAAATCGCAGAGACAATTATCGGTGAGCATGGCTTTGGCTATGATCCGATTTTCTACTATCCGCCTTATGGCACCACCTTGGCAAATGTGAGTGATGAAATGAAAAATGCCGTATCACACCGCGGCCGCGCATTGAAACAATGTGTGGAATATCTTGAAGGAGGCAGATAAGATGATTCATGTAGTTTTATATGAGCCGGAAATTCCTCAGAATACCGGTAATATGATGCGTACATGCATGGCAGCCGGCTGTAAGCTGCATCTGATTGAGCCTTTAGGCTTTTCACTTGATGAACAGCATCTGCGCCGTGCCGGCATGGATTACATCAGTGAATTAGATTATGAAATTCATAAATCATGGGATGATTTTGTCAGTAAAAATCCTGCTGAGCATTATTATTATCTGACCCGCTATGGCAAGAAGGCACCGTCACAGTTTGATTTTACTGAATGCAAGGGTGATCTGTATTTTATCTTAGGGAAGGAAAGCACCGGTATTCCTAAATCCATTTTAAGCAAGGATCTGGATCATTGCATGCGTTTGCCGATGAAGGCCAGCGCCCGTTCGCTGAATCTGTCCAACTGCGCGGCAATCATTGTCTATGAAGCGCTGCGGCAGCTTGATTATCCAGGCCTGAGCCGGGTTGAAGTAATTAAAGGTGAAGATTGGATCTATGAATAGGATTGATGCCTTTTTAAATACCCGCGCTAAACGCAGCTGTCTGTTTTCGCTTATCCTTTATGGTCTTTTATGTTTTATTACAGCGCTGCATCTTTATTTGGGAATGGTAGTCATTAAAGCGGCAACCTATGAACAAATCGTATCGTTATTGAATATGAAAATTGTTCAGCTGGCTTTTTTAGGAAGAATGGTGCTTAGCTTTATCTCAACAACATCGATTTCACTCTTGCCGCTGCTGTCAACCTTCTTTCGTTCATTATATTTATATGAAATTTTATTCTTTTTATTTTCGATGATTGTTATTTTCAGTCATGCTAAAACACGGCTTGAAAAGAGTCTGAAAAAGATGACTTGTCTGAATTTGTGTGTCTTTTTGCTGATTTGTGTGCTGTTTGCGATTGCGGCGATGATGGCGATGAAGTCCGGTTCCTTATTTTCCGGTTTCTCATTAATTCACTTATTTGGTTATGGTTTAATTGCCGCTAATGGTCTCTTATTGATTCTGGATGGCTATGCATTTTGTCAGATTCTGCTGATTGATTATCCTCAGGCGATGGCTTATGATGTCATCGAGGAAATCCAGTGAATACCCTGAAACGGGCGGCAATCGGCTTGTTTTGTCTGCTTCTTTTAGTTGGCAGCATCATACTCGCGGTATGGATCGTGCGTCCGCAGTGGCTGCAGCTAAAGCCGGATGAAAAGGTTGAAGCGGATCACGAACCGGAACCGGAACCAATCAAGCCTGTTGAACCCAGTGAACCGGTGATTGTGAAAACCCGGGCTGAGGAACTGCTTTCAGAAATGAGTCTGGAAGATAAAATCGGTCAGATCTTTTTTATCCGCTGTCCGCTTGATGAGGAGCTTGAATCCGTGATGGAATTGCAGCCCGGTGGTGTGATTTTGTTTGGCCGAGATTTAAATGGCAAAACCAGTCAGGAAGTGATCGATAAGAATGCGCTGCTGCAGTCTATGAGCAAGCTGCCTTTACTGATCGGTGTTGATGAGGAGGGCGGTATTGTTAATCGTGTCTCCTGGAATCCAGCTTTAGTGCCGACGCCGTTTCCAAGCCCGCAGGCATTATATAATGAAGGCGGTCTGGCCGAGGTCAGTCAAGACGCCAAAACTAAGAGCAGCTACTTGCTGGCGCTTGGCATCAATGTAAATCTGGCGCCGGTAGCCGATGTGACTGATAATCCTGAGGATTATATGTATCCGCGAACGGTTGGCTTAGATGGTGAGGGAACAGCCGCTTATGTGGCGGCAGTGGTTGATGCGATGAATGAGATGCAAATCGGTTCCTGTCTGAAGCATTTTCCCGGCTATGGCAGCAATATCGATACTCATGAAGATATTGCCGTTGATGAACGGGCAAAGGAAGTTTTTTATAATCAGGATTTTATTCCCTTTAAAGCGGGTATAGACCATCAGGCGCCAGCCATCTTAGTCGCTCATAATATTGTCACCTGTTTTGATGAGCTGCCGGCTTCCTTATCGCCGACGATCCATGAATTATTGCGCAATGAACTCAATTTTCAAGGTGTTATCATGAGCGATGACTTATCGATGCAGGCAATCCGTAAGTTTACCGATGAGCAGGAACCAAGTGTTGAGGCATTTCTGGCGGGCAATGATTTACTCATCATCACTGATTTTAAAGCTGGGGCAGCGGCAATGAAGCAGGCAGTTGATGAGGGCAAGGTCAGTGAGGAGCGCTTAAATGAATCAGTGCTGCGTATTTTAAACTGGAAGCTGTCATTAAATTTGATGGATTAAAAAAAGTCACAGTGAATATTCACCATGACTTTTTTTCAATGTTTGAACTCTATTAATTAGAATTCTTTTAAGTTAGATAAGTTAGTTGACTCATCGCCGTCGTTGATACCACGGATATGACGAGCGCCATCACGGCCAGTAAATGGCAGAGCGTTTTCAATCATTCCGTTTTCAACAGCTTCCAGTGCTTGTTCGTAATCGTATACTTTACCAGTATTTGATTTAAATTCCTTTAAAGTACCATCAGGGTTACGACGTGCAGCTACAAACTTTTCTTGCTTAGAGCTTTCTTTAGAAGATTTTTTCATTTTTTTTACCTCCTGATGTTATTGTAGACAAAGCTAAAATCATTATCCAAAATTGATGTTGAGAAATTTTGGAAAATTTATTAATGTATAGAATTAGTGAATTGCTGCATTATTTAGGATAGCCATTGTGTACTTCGTTTGAATTTTAACTGCTTTTATCGTATAATATCAAAAGAGGTGATTTGATGATTGAAAATATTAATGACTTATTGTCGATCTTATGTCTGCTTGGACTGATCGGCGGCATTGCTTTTATATCCATCAATCATCTGCTTCAGAAAAGGCTTAAAAAGAAAAGAACACTGGCAGGTAAGTTTTACCGCGAATGGTAGAGGAGGATTTCATGTTTTTACAAGCAATTAAACCAGCTAATGGACCGGAAGCAATCGGACCCTATTCACCGGCTGTAAAATTAGGTGATTTCGTATATGTATCCGGACAGCTGCCGGCTGATCCAAAAAGCGGCGATATTGTTGGGACAACCATTAAGGAACAGACTCAACAGGCTATCGCTAATCTTGAAAATGTATTAGCTGAAATGAATTTGGAATTGCGTCATGTCGTTAAGACAACGGTATTTATGAGTGATTTGAATGAATTTAATGAATTTAATGAGGCTTATGCTGAGGCATTTACCGCTCCATATCCAGCCCGCAGCTGTGTGCAGGTAGCCGCGCTGCCTAAGGGTGCTAAGGTGGAAATTGAATGTCTGGTTATCGATACGTTGATTTATGAACAGCAGATGGCAGCTTCAAGCTGTGGCGGCGGCTGTGGCTCTGAAGGCGGCTGCGGTTCTGATTGCGAAGGCTGTCAATAAAGTGCAGAAATGCACTTTTTTCTTATATTAATCAATTTCCGAGGCTTTTGAATCATAATCTTACAGTTAATTGTAAAAATAAAGTTCTCGCTGTGCAGTTCCATGGTACAATGGTACTGTGCGAGGGAGAAAGGGGAATGTAAGATTATTTACTTTATTAAAGGTAACGATGAAGAGTGTACCATTATTTATGAAGACTTAAAGTGGGGGAGGGTTGAAACAGAGCATATAGACTGTTCGGCATTGAAGCTGATCAAGGCAATATGCGCTCATCATGAGCTTGATTTTGATGGCTGCCGCAAAGCGGTGTCAGTGAATCATGGCTTTAAACAGAAAATACCAGTATTTATTAAAGAGAACTGGCTGCTTCTTTATCCCTTAACCGCTTTACGGGATAAAAACAGTATCTGGATCAATTATTATGCAGTTAGGCGTATCAGCGGCAATGCTGAACAATCAACGCTTGCGTTTGGCCGCCGTGCTTCTTTTTCAGAAAGAATGATTCAGCAGGCATTGGCCAAGCCTGATCAGCCAAAATCGAAGGCGAGTTATAGCTTTGCGTTTGATGTGCGGATGATCCGCCAACAGACTGAGCGATGCCGCCGTGTGGATGATTTTGTCAAACAGCGCCGTTATGAAATCTTAGATTAGCTTAATCAGCAGACGCACTGTCAATTATTTACCAAGGCTCGCACAATGATGGGGAAATTTTTTAGAAATGGTTGTAAATAAAGGCAGAACGTGTATAATAAGTTTGCTGATTAAAGAAAATTAGAGGTTTATCATGATAAATAAGAAAACAAAGAAGGATCTGTTTACACTGATCTGTGTTATTATCGGCGCGCTTATCATGGCTGTTAATATTAAAACCTTTGTAAGAGCAGGAAATTTATTTCCAGGCGGCTTTACAGGGCTGACAGTAATGATTCAGCGTATAGCTGATGAGTATTTTAATGTGAGTGTGTCTTATTCATTCATCAACATCACGTTAAATGCCGTACCGGCGATTATCGGATATAAAACAATTGGTAAGCGATTTACGATTTATTCATGTCTGATGATTTTGCTGACCGGTATTTTTGTCGATTTTCTGCCTTCTACACCGCTGACGTATGATCCATTGCTGATTGCTGTTTTCGGCGGTATTTTCAATGGTGTCGGCATCGCATTCGCGTTAAGAGGCAAAGCCAGCAGCGGCGGTACTGATTTTATCGCGGTCTACTTATCGGATAAGCTGCATGCGCCGGCATGGAATTATGTGCTTGGATTAAATGCGGTGATGCTAGTGGTAGCTGGTTTATTATTTGACTGGAATCAAGCATTATATTCAATTATCTTCCAGTTTGTATCGACGCAGGTTGTCGGGGCTTTGCATGTGCGTTATAAAAAGGTTACGGTGCATATTATCACCAGTAAGCCAGATGATCTCTCTGAGAAGCTGATGATTTATACGCATCATGGCATTACGCGTTTTGAGGGTCATGGCTGTTATTCAAATCAGCCGAGAACTTTACTTTATACAGTAATATCGACGGAGGAGTTAAAAGAGGTTATCCGTTTTGTTCACCTTGTTGATGATAAGGCATTTATAAATGTAATGAAAACCAACAGTCTGGAAGGACGTTTTTATCAGGAACCGATTAATTAATGAAGAATAATCTGACTTTTAGTTTTTATTCTTCGCACCACTTCATAAACTTCAATGAGGTGGTTTTTTTGTTTACTAAGAAATGCCGTAAAATGACAATTTATATTTTGTTATGTACATTATTAGGAATCCTGACAATCGGCAGTTCAAGCCGGGTTTGGGCTTTATACAAGTTTAATGATGCCGCGTATTTTATTAAACGGCAGGCAGTGTTTGCTTTTATCGGTGTTTTTGTGATGATGATGGCATCAAAAGTCGATTTAATGAAGCTGAAGGCACATAATAAAGGTATCTATCTGGCTTGTATGGCATCACTGGTTCTGGTATTGATACCAGGGTTAGGTGTACAGCGAAACGGCAGCCGCAGCTGGTTTGGCGTTGGTTCATTGCTTGTGCAGCCTTCAGAGTTTTTTAAGATAGCGATTATTTTGATGTGTGCGCAATGGCTCGCATCCCGCAGCCGGATAAAAAGCTTTATGAAGGATTTATTAATGGTGGCAGCTATGACGCTGGGCGGTTTTTTATTGATCCTGCTGCAGCCGGATTTTGGCAGCGGCATCGTTATGGTTTGTTCAATCGTGGTAATGGTCTTGGCCGCCGACAGCCCGCTAAGCTATTTTGTACGGGTTGGCTTTTTAGGGATTCTCGGCTTTGGAGCTTTGATCTTATCGGCACCTTATCGTTTGGCCCGCATTACATCTTTTATTGATCCATGGCAGGATCCTTTAGGCAGCGGCTTTCAGATCATTCAGTCGCTGTTTGCTATCGCGCCGGGTGGTTTATTGGGAAAGGGCTTTGATGCCTCGGTACAAAAGCATTTTTATTTACCGGAACCGCAGACCGATTTTATCTTCGCTATTTTTGCGGAGGAATGGGGCTTCATTGGCTGTGCGCTGCTGATCCTGCTCTATATATTGATTATCTATGAAGGTGTGAAGATTGCAAAGAATTCAACCAATGCTTATCTGGCTTATGTAGCCATCGGCATTATCTCATTATTTGCTATCCAGGTACTGATTAATCTGGGGGTTGTAGTCGGTTTGTTTCCGGTAACTGGGATTACTCTGCCGCTGTTCTCCTATGGCGGTTCATCACTGGTGGTAATGATGGGCTCATTGGGTCTTTTGATGGGGATTGCAAATCATGATTCGGCAGCATAAAATTATGCTATAATAAATAAAACGGAGTGTGAGAGAATGAAGATTTTAATTGCTACCGGCGGAACCGGCGGTCATATATATCCGGCTTTGGCATTGGCTGATGCAGCGTGTAAGCAAGATCCGAAAACAGAAATTCTGTTTATCGGCAATCATGACCGTATGGAAGCAAAAGAGATTCCCGCTCATGGTTATGCGTTTAAGGGACTCAATGCAAGCGGCTTGACCGGCAATGTGTTTAATAAGATAAAGGCAGTGACATTGATGGGTATTGCTTTTACTAAGGCAAATAAGATCGTGAAAGAATTTAAACCGGATATTGCGGTAGGCTTTGGCGGTTATGTCAGCGCACCGGTAATGATGGCGGCTCATCATAATCATGTACCAGTGATGCTTCACGAACAGAATTCAATTGTTGGTGCCGCAAATAAGCTGTGCGCCCGTTTTGCGGATGCGATCGTGCTCTGCTACGAAAAGTGCTTCGATGAGCTGGGCCGGGAAAAGACGCGTCTGCTGGGCAATCCGCGGGCCAGTATCGCCAAACAGTCAGTCTTTGATGAAGCGTATTATAAATCGCTGGGCTTAAGCATGGATAAACCATTGGTTTTGATTGTTATGGGTTCATTAGGCTCAACTTCGGTGAATGAGGCAATGGTTACCGCGTTAAAGGAAATGAAGGCTGATATCCAGATTCTTTATGTCAGCGGCAAGCAGAATTATGAGACTATGAAGAATAAATTCAGCAATAAAAACATTAAAGTTGTTGATTATGTCAATCAAATTGCTATAATGGAAAAAGTGGATTGCATTATCTGCCGTGCGGGCGCAACAACGGCTGCGGAAATTACGGCATTCGGCATCCCGGCTATTTTGATTCCATCCCCTTATGTAGCGAATAATCATCAGTATTATAACGCCAAGGTACTCGTTGATAAGAAGTGTGCTTATATGATTGAGGAAAAGGATCTGAATGGTAAAATTTTATTTGAAAAATTGAGCCGGATCATGAATAATTCAAAGCTGCGGGAAGAGATGCATGAAAACATGCTGAAGAATGGCTTCGTTAACGCAAGCGATGATATTCTGACCTGGATGAAGGAATTGGTAGGGTGAACTGAATGAATGATGTTGAAATCAAGCTGCAGATGTACGGTGATCTATTAGTCGATGCGCCGCTGTCTGCACACACTACATTTAAAATCGGCGGCAAAGCGAAATACTTTTTATATCCTAAAAGTACGCTTGGCTTGATGCGGGTTTTAGATATCGCAAAAGAAAATGGTTTGGAAGTAAGAATTTTTGGCAAGGGCAGCAATATTCTTGCCAGTGATGAGGACTATGCAGGATTGATTCTCTGTCTTGATCGTTATTTCTCAGATTTTTATTTTGAAGAAGATGGTACGTGCATCGCGCAAAGCGGCACATCGATTATATTATTGGCTCATGAGGCGATGAAACGCGAGCTGAGCGGTTTGGAATTTGCGAGCGGGATTCCCGGTACATTAGGCGGTGCGGTATTTATGAATGCCGGTGCTTATAAGAGTGAAATCAGGGATATTCTTGATAAGGTATTTGTCTTGCAGGACAATAACTGCTGCTGGCTGAGTGTTGATGAGCTGGCAATGAGTTATCGCTCTTCGATTTTTCAGAAGCAGCGTGACTGGATTATTTTAGCGGCTAAGCTGAAGCTTTCTAAAGGCAATGGTGCAGAGATTCGTGATCTGATGGATTCCAGACGTCAGCGCCGCTTGGCTTCACAGCCATTAAATATGCCTTCAGCTGGCAGTATTTTCCGCAATCCTGAACAGCTTCCGGCATGGCAGTGCATTGAAGAGGTGGGCTTGCGCGGTTATCAGATCGGCGGTGCGATGGTTTCGGATAAGCATGCAAATTTCATTGTGAATGCTGATCATGCAAGTGCGAATGATGTGATTGAACTGATTACTTTGATTCAGCAAAAGGTAAAAGATAAATATCAAATTGAGTTAAAAACAGAAGTGGAGCATTTTAATTGGCCAAAAAGAAAATAGAACTCCAGCAGGAGAATGAACTTGAAAAGCGATATTTGTCGCAGCTGAATCGTAAAAAGAAGATCAGGACACGCAGAAGAATCTTGCGTTTAGTTGGTTTGATCATTTTGGCACTTTTGATCTTTGCATATTTTTCATCAGATATTTCTAAAGTCAAAACATTGTCGGTTAATGATAATATGATTTATTCTGATGAACAGATTTTAGATAAAGCTAAATTAAACTATCAGTCTTCTTATGTGCTGAATCCCGGTTTTTTGATTGAAATGCGGCTGAAGGATGATCCGCTGATCAAAGATGCCTCGGTTAAGAAAACTTGGGGCGGCGGTATTACGATTCAGGTTGATGAAAGGCTGATTATCGGTTATCTGAAGGATGATGCGAATACGCTTCTCGTACAGGGCGTAGGCAGGCTGGATGCCAGTGAATTGAGTCAATTGAATGCGGCGATGATTCCTAGAATCGGCGGCTTCAGTGAGGAGCAGCTGACAATGCTTGATGAGGCTTTTGCGAATGTAGATAAGGAAGTCATGCCTTTGATTTCTGAATTGGAGCCTTATGTTACCAGTTATGATGAGAATATGGTTCAGTTTGTCATGATTGACGGCAATCGGGTAACGACCTCAATGAAGGGTATTGAATTGCTGAATAGCTATCGTTCGGTTTTAAAAGAACTGGAGGGTACGCATGTCTGTCTGTATATGGATGATATCAGCGGCAATATTTTTAAGGAAGTGGATGATTGTTCGGTGGGCTTAAAGGATCGTGAGCCAAAGCCTGCTGAGGATGAAAATACTGAGGGTAATGAGGGTGAAACACCGCCGTCAGAGGATGAAGAAGATCCGCAGGCATGGGTTCCTGATGAAGAAATGCCTTCAGAAAATGAATAGTTTTTGCATTTGTTCAGAAATACGGTTATAATATTAGTTATTAATAAGGAGGTTGCTTTATGTCTATTTCAAAGAGCACACAATTTGGTAATATCAATATCTCTATTGAAGCGATTGCATCTTTGGCGGGTGGGGTAGTCAGCGAATGTTACGGCGTTGTCGGTATGGCTTCTCAAAAGGTTTTAAAAGATGGTCTTGCTGAACTGCTGAAAAAAGAAAATTATTCCAAGGGAGTTGTCGTTCGTCAAAACGAAGGCAAGCTTGAACTTGATTTATATATTATCGTTTCACATGGTGTTAAGATCAGTGAAGTTGTTCATGAGGTTCAGAAGAAAGTAAAATATATGCTTGAAAAGAGTCTTGAACTTGATTTTAATGTAATCAATGTTTTTGTTCAAGGCGTCAAGGTGATGAAGTAGGGTATGACTATGGAAAAAATGAATGGTGCCATCTTTAAAAAGATGCTGGAAAACGGAGCGAACAATCTATCGAATCATTTTACGGAGATTGACGCGCTGAATGTTTTCCCGGTTCCTGATGGTGATACAGGGACAAATATGTCAATGACTTTTAATGCGGGCTATAAGGAAACTTTACAAACTACGCATGACAGTGTAAGTGATATTGCTAAGGTATTGTCTAAGGGCTTGCTGATGGGTGCCCGCGGTAATTCAGGCGTTATCCTGTCACAGATCTTCAGAGGCCTTTATCAAGGCTTAGAGGGTATGAAGGAAGTGAATGGCTTCCAGCTGGCTGCTGCGTTTGTTCAGGGCAGCCGGGTTGCTTATAAGGCGGTTATGCGTCCGGTTGAAGGAACAATTCTTACAGTTATTCGTGAATCTGCAGATTACACGTATGATTTTGCATCTAAAAAGGCAAATGTTACTTGTACAGAAGTAATTGACAAGTTGGTTTTGGAAGCCGAGGAATCTTTAAAGAGAACACCGGAATTACTGCCGGTTTTAAAAGAAGTCGGTGTTGTTGACAGCGGCGGCGCGGGTTTGGTTGCGGTTTTGAAAGGCTTTCAGGCAGCGCTGCATGGCGAAAGCATTGAACGAGCTGAAGCTAATGAAACAAGTGAAATGGCGGCGGCTAATCTTGAATCAGAGGAATTTGGCTATTGTACAGAATTTATTATTCGTTTAAGTGCTCAGGGCATGGTAGCCTTTAATGAGGATGCACTGCGTGATTCATTATCCAGAATTGGTAATTCATTGGTTGTTGTTCAGGATGAGGATATCGTTAAGGTTCACGTACATACGCTGACCCCTGGTGATGCTTTGAATCTTGGTCAGCGCTATGGTGAATTTGTAAAGCTGAAGATTGAAAATATGTCACTCCAGCATGAAAATGTTATGATTAACGCAGAGACTGAAAAGCAAGCGGCGCCGCGTAAGAAATATGCGATTATTGCTGTTGCGGCAGGTGACGGGCTGTCTGAAATGTTTAAAGATCTGCGCGTTGATTATGTAATTTCCGGCGGTCAGACGATGAATCCATCGACTGAAGATTTTGTGGCGGCAATTGCTAAGGTGCATGCTGAGAATGTATTTGTATTGCCTAATAATTCTAATATTATACTGGCTGCTCAGCAGGCAGAAAGTGTGTGCGATGAAGAAAATGTCATTGTCCTGCCTTCTAAATCAATCCCGCAGGGATATGCTGCATGCATCAATTTTAATCCGGAAGTCGATGTTGATGTCAACAAAGCTGAGATGACGAATGGCATCGAAACGGTTAAGACTGGTCAAGTAACTTTTGCAATCAAAGATACGACTTTTGATGGCATGGAAATCAAAGAGGGCGATTACATGGGTATCATGGAAAAGGATATCGTTGTATCGACCCAAGATAAATTTGAAGCGACTAAGGCTCTGCTGGATCGTTTGATTGATGATGACAGCGAGTTAGTTACGATTTTCTGCGGTGAGGATATTACTGATGCAGAGACAGAAAAGGTAGAAGCTTATATCAATGAAAAGCATCCGCATGTTGAGGTGGAAATGAATCAGGGCGGTCAGCCGGTATATTCATTCATCATTGGTGTAGAATAACAAAAACAATGAAAAGTGCCAATAATAGGGCACTTTTTTGTTATATGTAAATAGTTTTAACGTTCATTTGGAATTCATATTTATTTTAATATAATGAACACCTTCTATTTTTTTGTAAGTTCAAGTATTTGCATAACCAGTAGATTGGATAATAGTTACTTCATATTTTTGAATATTGATTGTGAAATTGAATTTGATTTTATTTAATTTATATATTCTTTTGTTTCAATCTATTTGATGATACAATAAATACAAATCAGAATTATGAAATGATAAAAAATGTTGAATTTATAAAAATATTATAAAAGACGAGTAATTAGATTGTATCAAAATGAAAAAATGCTTTTACTTTTCTTAGCATTTTGCAGTGGTGTATACAGTCGATTAGCAATTAAAAAGAGGAATCACAATGGAAAAAGAATTACAAGTCAACGGTTTTAAGCTGCACGCAGTATATAATGATGAATTTATTAATCAGCAACTCATGCCCCTGATTGCTTCATGGCAGCAGCAGGCTGTCAAAAAGCAGCGGCGGATCATAGTTTTCTTGGCCGCGCCGCCGGGAGCCGGTAAGTCAACATTGGCATTATTCATTCAAAGCTTGTGCGATGATATTCAGGCATTAAGTCTTGATGGTTTTCATTACCCCCAGCAATATCTAAAGAGTCATTCGCTGGTACTTCACGGCGAGGAAGTTTTGATGAGCAAGATAAAGGGCAGTGCCGAAACATTTGATACTCATGCTTTTAAAAAGCATCTGGAACAGCTTACAGGGGATGATTGCTGGTGGCCGATTTATGATCGCAATCTGCATGATGTCATTGATCATCAAATCCATGTGACAAAACCTATTGTTTTGATTGAAGGTAATTGGCTGCTGCTTAATGAGCTGCCATGGAATGAATTAGTCAAAGCAGCTGATACTACGATGTTCATCCATGCTGAGCTGAAGCTTTTAAAAGAACGCTTGATCGAACGTAAAATCAAGGGTGGTTCAAGTCCTGAAGATGCGCTTCTTTTTTATGAAACAAGTGATAAACTTAATTGTGAAAGAGTAATGCAGCATAGTCTTCAAGCTGATATTGAAATTAATGAATCCATGATGTTTTAGGGCTGTAAGCCCTTTTTTCTTTTTTTGTATAGAAATTTCTTGTTTTTGAATCATCAGAGGTTTATACTTTTCTATGCTGGAAAGAGGGTGAATATATGAAGTGTATGGTTATTATATTGAATAAGACTGAGGTTTTAGATGATCTTTTAACTAAATTAGGGGATAACGGTATCAATGGTGCCACGATTTTATCATCAACAGGTATGGCACACCGGCTGCTGAATGAACGTGAGAATGAGGCAGAGCGTTTCATTGGTTCACTGCGTTTTCTGTTGAATCCAGAACGTGAAGAGAATAAGACAGTTCTGGTAGTATTAAGGGATGATCAGGTATTGTTGGCACGGGCTGCTGTGCATGCTGTTTTAGGCGATTTAAGTAAGCCTGATTCAGGTATCATGTTTACGATGCCAGTTGATTTTATTGAAGGCGGAAGTTTTAAAATATAGGAAAGAGGGATTGTTTTGTCTAATATATTAGTACAAGTGTCCATCATTTTCTTTACCGGCCTGCTTTTTGCGCGGCTTGTGAAATACGTTAAGCTGCCTTCAGTTACTGGGTATCTGATCGGCGGTCTGATTTTGGGACCGCATGTTTTAAAGCTGATTACGTTAGAAAGTGTTGAGACATTAAAAATATTTTCAGAAATAGCACTTGGCTTCATTGCCTTTTCAATTGGCAGTGAATTTAAGATGAGCTATTTCAAAAAGGTGGGCATGACACCGATTGTCATCGCTTTTATGGAAGCTTTTGTAGCCGTGTTTCTGGTTGCTGCGGCTTTGATTATAACAGGAAATGACATTAGTTTTTCAATCATGCTGGGAGCAATTGCGGCAGCGACCGCACCGGCTGCAACGATTATGGTTATTAAGCAGTATAAGGCTAAGGGATCAGTGACTGAGACTTTGCTGAGTGTAGTTGCTATTGATGATGCGGCGGCTCTGATTGCCTTCGGCTTTGCTTTAGCGATTACGAAGTCAATGTCAGCGGCGGAGAATACGAATTTGCTGCTGTCTCTGCTGAGTCCATTCAAAGACATATTAATGTCTGGGGTTATTGGCTGTGTGCTGGGCTTAGCATTTACTTATTTGCTGCGTTTCTTTAAGGATAGCGGTAATCGTCTGTGTTTAGTTGGCGGCTTCATTCTGCTTGCCATCCCACTAGCTAATGCAACAGGTGCTAGTTCTTTGCTTGTCTGTATGATTTTAGGAGCAGTATTCTGTAATTTATCTAATTCATCGGATGCCGTCATGTCAATGATTGACAACATTACACCGCCGCTGTTCATGATGTTCTTTGTTTTATCAGGTGCTGAGTTAGACACTTCAGTATTGGGCAGCATTGGCATCATTGGTGCGGTTTACATTATTGTTCGTGTCGTCGGTAAATGGCTGGGTGCTTATCTGGGTGCTGTAATTATGAAAGCCGACAGCAAGGTACGCACATACCTTGGACCATGTCTGATTCCGCAGGCAGGTGTAGCCATCGGTCTGTCATTGATTGCGGAAAGTGCAGTGCCGGGACATGGGGCAACCATTCGTGCGGTTATTTTATGCGGAACGATGGTTTATGAATTGATTGGGCCATTTATTACAAAAATGAGCTTACAAAAAGCCGGCGAAATACATCCAGGCGCATAGACAGAACTTCGGTTCTGTTTTTTTTGTATTATAGGAAATTTCATTTTCAAGCATCAAAGCACTAATATCTCATTATGAAAAGTTATCTAAAAAAATAATAAGATAGATGAAATTAGCGTGTGGATATGGTATGCTATAAAAACATATATTTAATCATTTATAGTAAGCATTACCTAGTTTCTTTTGTATCAATCGAATGTCAGCTTACAGCCACATTAGCCCTATTTAGATAACATGAAAAATCAGTTCAATGAATCAAAGTGAATAGACCTAAACTAGAAGAAAAGGCTGTTTACTTGATGGAAATCATTGAACTGATCAAAAGAGTTCCTGTAAGGATTTGCTCGGGTATGACTCCAATACCGATAGGTAGAAAGTAGTGACATTGAAATACAGGAAGGAACAGCGCCGCGAGAAAGGCAGCTGGGTGTCATCATTGATGGCATGATTTCCTGAAGGATTAAAGGAAATCATTTTCTTGTTTATAAAAGCACCCCGAAGGGTGCTTCAATCACTATTCTTTACGAAAGACATCATCCATATGTAATTCAAACATAATGTTCGGGGCTACATAATATTGATCAAGATCAATCGTAACCGCTGGCATGGCAGCACATTTAATTCGATCATCTTCTCGATAATAGACATTGTAGACCGGAATGGTATCGTAAAGATAATCTTCGGTGTTATAACCAACTGTGACGGTCAATACTTCATTGATTTGCGGTGGTATTGCCATTAATTGATTAAACTGACGAATTGCATCATCAACACTAAGCAGCGTTGTATCGCATATCTTGGTTCCTATGATTGGTGTGTAGGAGATACTATTTAATCCTTCCTCTTTAAACCTAAAACCAAGCTGCTGATAGCTGGCGGCGAATAATTGTTGGCTCAAAGTGAGATCAGCGCGATTTTCCTCAAGCCTTGTCCAGTAATCTAATTCATGATTGGTTGCAATGCTGCTGGCGGAAACCTCCTGAATATCAGCAATTGGCGTATCCAGTGTCCATAGATTTTTGAAGATTCGCTCATAAGCAGTCAGCATTTCACGCTGATAGAAGGCTGTGTTCTTCTCAGTATTGGCTTGTGGGTCAATGTATTCCGTGTAATTTGAATCTGGATTTTTAGAATATGGGAAATCGGTCGTATCAGCATAAGGCAAGTCGATGCTTAGTACAACGGTGCCATGTTCATTGATTCTTAAGTAAAACAGGTCAGTATCAACGGTCAATGATTTTTGGGTCGAATCCATCCGATGGGAACGGGTTAATATGAAATCATCTGCATGGAAGTCGAGGGGTTCATAATACTCTATTGATTTAATCGTGGCATTAAAATAGTTACAGATTGCATCGGCCATGCTTTGCATATCGGCTTCACTTAATGATGCTTTATGATAGATAGGGAATAAAGCATCACTTGTGAAGTTTGTTAAGTTCCAGCGTGAGCTTTTAATTGCTTCCAGCTGTTTTTCAGTATAGAAGTAATACAATCCGCCAGCTGCCCCAACACCGCCGACTGCTGTATATGAGAATTTTGCATCCTTATTTTGTTTAATCATCGTTAAATCATTAGGCAGAGAAACTTGAAGTGACAGCGGTGCTGAATTAATGGCTGCATTGGCAATTGCCTGCTGCTCTTTAGAATGTTTTGAATCAAGATATTCTTTGTCAAGCTTAACTGCCGGTGCCTGCATTATATGATAGGTGTTGGGTTCTTCACTGTTTTTGTAGTAGAGCTGATAAACTGGAATGGTTTGTTTTAACTCAAACGCATTGGCGTAAAACAGTTTGCCATCATAGATTTTTTTAATTTCCGGCATCGTTTCATCATCAATGAATAATTTTAACTGTTCGATTGCCTCATCCACACTCAGCAGGTCAGCGTTTCCAACTAAAACTTTCGCTGGTGCATGATAATCGATTTGTGTCAGACCATGCTCATCAAAGCTTAATGTCAATGTGTTGTAGGAAGCATTAAACTGTTTTTCTTGTTGCTGAGAAGCGGCCTCTTGAATGGTAGCCGAAGCGGTAATGACACCTCTAAATCCACTTTGATAAGTAACACTGATTTGTGGTTTTGTGTAGGATACCAATTCTGTGAGATGTTGTTTATAAAAACTTCTCGCAAGCTGTTTGATAAAAGAACTATCATTAAATTCATTGGTGGTGTAAGCTTGTTTACTCACTGAGAGCGGTTCATCAAATCGCAGCGAATAAGACCCGTTTTCATAAAAATATAAGCGATGGTTATCACCAACTAGATAAATATTTTCACGGTCATTCTCACTGAAATTCTTACGGATTCTGTTTGATTTTAATCCAAACAGAGCTTCAATTGCTTCTGCCTGTTTCATCATTTCATCAAATTCAAGCAATTCATATGTATAAATAGGCAATGATTTCAATTTGGACAGCTTCTTGATGTTCCATGGCTGATTCCTTAAATCATTAGGATTGTTCACTTCTGTAAATGGAAATGGCTGGGTATCACCGTTAAAGGGGTAATACAAATGCTGTAAGTCCGCGGCTTTAATTGGACAGACACTTAGGGACACACCGAGTAGGAGTGTCAGCAAGACTTTTAAATGTTTCATATGTTTTCCTCCCTGATGAAAGCGTGACTTATCTCCCCAAATAAAAACGCTCTCATTTCTTCTACCTTTACTCTAACACGCTTTCAGCATTTAAACCACAACATAAATCAATATGTGAAATAATTGTTTTAATCTTGGCAGTCTTAAAAGACCATTAAAAAGCACCCCAAAGGGTGCTTCAATTAATTATCGAAAGGCTTGATCAATATGCAGTTCAAACATAATGTCCGGTGCTATATAATATTGATCAGGATCAATGGTTACCGCTGGTATTGTAGAACAAATGATGTGTTCATCCTGCCAATAATAGATGTTGTAGACAGGAATGGTATCGTAAAGATAATCGCCATTATTATAGCCAACTGTCACCGTTAATATTTCATTGATTTCAAGCGGTTTCGGACCTATGGCAGGCGGCAGTAATGACAGCTTGTTAAACTGTGAAATTGCATCGTCAACACTAAGCAGCGGGGTGTCGAATACCTTTGTACCGAAGATTGGTGTGTAGGTAACGCTGCTAAGACCTTCTTCTTCAAAGGTGAAATCAAGCTGCTGATAACTAGCGGTAAATAATTGCTGGCTCAGACTGACATCCGTTCTGCTTTCGTATAGTTTAGTCCAATAATAAAATTCATGATTCGTATTAATATGAGAACAAGAAGCTTCCTGAACATCAGCGATTGGATTATCAAGCTGCCATAAGTTTTTGAATAGCTGTTCATAGACAGTCATCATTTCACGCTGATAGAAGGCAGTATTTTTTACTGTATCGGATTGCGGACCAATGTATCCTGAAAAACCAGTTTCAGGATTCTTAGAATATGGCTTATCAGAAGGTTCAGAATAAGCTAAGTGGATACGCAGCCAAATTGTCCCATGTTCATTAATGGTCAGATAAAACTTTTTTGTATCAATATTCAGTATTTTTTGAGTATGATTACCTCGGTCAGCGCGTTGATAGATGTAATCGTCAGAATGAAAATCAATAGGTTCATAATATTGAGAAGATTGAATTGTCACATCAAAATAATTACAGATTGCATCGGCAATGGCCTGCATCTGCGCATGCGTCAGAGATGCTTTATGATAAATAGGAAATAAAGCTTCATCAGTAAAATTTGTTAGATTCCAACGTGAATTTTTAAGCATTTCAATTTGTTTCTCGGTATAGAAGAAGGACGGCCCGCCAGCTGCGCCGACACCTCCCAGAGCGGTATAGGAAAGCGGGGTATCATCAACCTGTTTAATCACTGTCAAATCATCAGGCAATGGAATTTGAAGCGGATTTTTAAGTGGTTCGACTGCTTCATCAACTGTTATTTCTTCAGTATCCTCAGGTTTGATAGCATGCAGATATTCTTTATCAAGCGCAACTGCCGGTGCCAGCATTTCATAATAGGTATCTGGTTCATCATTATTTGTGTAATAGATTTGATAGACGGGTATTGTTTCCCTCAAATCAAAAGCGTTGCTGTAAAATAATCGGCCGTCATATATTTCGCTGATATCCGGCATCAGATTTTCATCATCAAAAGCTTTTAGCTGTTCGATTGCCTCATCCACACTTAATAAGCGAGCATCATTGACCAAAGCATTTACTGGTGCATGATAATCAATGCCTGCAAGTCCTACATCGTTAAAGCTTAAAGTTAATGTGTTATAGGCCTCATTCAATTGTATTGTCTGTTCATCCTCAGCTCTTTCATAAAAAGTAGCGGTTGCAATGATGAAATTTCTGGGGGTACGATAGGTATCATAATGAATTACTGGATCATTGAAAGGAATGAGTGTTTCCAAATTTTGATGATAGAAATTTTCTGCTAATTCTGTAATAAATGCCTCATTTTTCAATTCGTCCTCACTGCAAGATCGCTTTGTAACATAGATTGGTTTATGCATAAGCAATGAATAAGACCCTGTTTCATAAAAATATAAATGATGCGTATCGCTGCTTAAGGTAACAAAATTATTTTCATCTTCCATTAAATTCTTGCTGACACTCTTTGATTCTAAATCAAGCAATGTTTCAATTGCTTCTGCCTGTTTCATCATTTCATCAATACTTAAAGACTGATAAGTATAAATAGGTAACGCTTTAAGCTTTTTTAAATTTTGAATATTCCATGGCTGATCTTTTAAATGATCAGGATCGTCCACCTCAGCGTGCGGATATGGATAAGTATCACCGCTGAAGGGGTAATACAGCTGCTCTAAGTCCTCTGCCTTTTCTGAACATGCACTTAAAGATATGCTCAGCAAGAGCACCAGCAATAATTTTAATCGTTTCATTTTATTTCCTCCCTGATGACAACGCTTTAATTTTCCCCAAATAACGCTGTCACTTCTTCTTACGTTTACTTTAACATTCTTTCACAGCTTAAACAATCACTTGATTCATAACTTGCCCAATAATTATCTTGTCATGGCTGATTCAACACGTTCATCCTTTGCAAGCAATCAAGGAACTTGCTATAATAAATATAAATAACGAAAGGCGGTTTCTATGGAATTAAAAAAATTAAAAATCACTGATAAAAAAATAGAACTGCTGACGCTGATGGGCATCGACAGCGGTGAAGGCCTGCTCGCTCATTATCCGTTTCGCTATGAGGAAATCGTACAGAAGCCTTTTAACGAATGGCAGAAGGACGATAAAATTACCTGTGAGGGAATCATTGTTTCGCAGGCCCGGGTGCTGAGGTTTGGCTCCAATCGTTCCATGACTAAATTTTCAATTCTGATAGATGAAGAGGTCATCGACTGCACAATCTATAATCGGCCATGGACGAGCGCTTTTGCTATGGAAAAAAAGATTACGGTCATGGGGACGTATCAGGGGGATCATAAACTGGTATGTACGAATTATAATTTTCAGCCGATAAGTGAACAAATAGGCTTGCATCCGGTATATTCTACACGTGAGGGAATCAGTCAAAAGGATTGGCAGAAGCTGATTCAAAAAGCGATTGACGGCATGCTGAGGGAGGTCGAGGATGTTATTCCTGAAGATTACCGTCAGAAATATCATCTTTTACATAAAAGAGATGCCTTGTATTTTATTCATAAGCCGCCGAGTATGAATCATGTCAAACAGGCCATCCGTACTTTAAAGTATGAAGAATTTTTAATGTTTCAGCTTTGTATGCAGAGTATGCGTCTTGAAAATAGTCAGAATCGAGGGATTGAAAAGCATTTTTCAATTGATCAGGTGATGGAGCTGAAGCGTTCGCTGGCTTTTGAATTAACCGAAGATCAGCAAAACGCAATCATGGATATTCTTCATGATTTAAGCAGCAGCAAAAGTATGATGCGTTTAGTGCAGGGCGATGTAGGCTGCGGTAAAACAATGGTTGCTGCCTTTGCGTTATATGCGTGTATCTGCGCCCATAAGCAGGGAGCTTTTATGGCACCAACGGAATTGCTGGCTAAACAGCATACCGCAAATCTGAAACGCTTGTTTGCTGATCATGATGTGGTCATTGAATTATATTGCTCATCACTGAAAAACAGTGAGAAAAAAGATATTCTTGAACGCTTGAAAAATAATCAGATTGATATATTAATAGGTACGCATGCCTTATTTCAAGAGGATGTAAGTTTTTATGATCTTGGCTTGGTTATTGCTGATGAACAGCACCGTTTTGGCGTCCAGCAGCGCCGGGCTTTATTGGCAAAGGGTGAAAAGGTTGATTTTCTTTTGATGAGTGCAACCCCGATTCCGCGTACTTTGGCTTCTTCATATTATGGAGATCTGGATGTATCAACGATCGCACAGCTGCCAAAGGGCCGTTCAATCATTACTACCAAGGTTGTTAAGTCAGCTTCCATGAAGCCGATTCTTAATGAAGTATTGACGCTGATTGATGAGGGCAATCAAGCTTATGTCGTTTGTCCATCCATTGAAACGAATGAGGAAATGAAGATTAAGGGTGTTGAGGAAATCTATGAGGGTATGCGCAAAACTTTAAAGGGCTATAAAATCGGTTTAATTCACGGCAGGATGAGTACCGAGGAAAAGGATCGGATTATGAATGATTTCCTCGCAAAGCAGATTGATGTGCTGGTTGCAACGACCGTCATTGAGGTGGGTGTCGATGTCAAGGATGCGAATATTATGGTAATCTATGATGCTCATCGCTTTGGCTTGAGTCAGCTTCACCAGCTGCGGGGCCGTGTTGGCCGGGGGAATCGGCCAGGTTATTGTTATTTGCTTTCACCAAGTAAAGATGAGACTAGCATGGCGCGTTTGAAAATATTGGAAAATACATCGGATGGCTTTGAGATTGCCAAGCAGGATTTGATTATGCGTGGTCCCGGTGATATTCTCGGCATTAGGCAAAGCGGTGTACCGGGCTTTATATTAGGCGATTTTGTGCTGGACAGCAATGTTTTGGAAACCGCGCGTCAGGATGCCTGTGAACTGCTTAAGGCATTTGCCCAAGGTGCTTATCCTGATTTAAAAAATCTGGTGATGAAGACAGTTGATAGTACAAAATATTTAGATTAATGGTATAATAGTTTTGGTTTAGGGTAAAAGGAGACAGATTCATGGATATTTTTGATTGGCTTAGTGAGAAAGGGATTCCATATAAGAACAAGGACTTAATCATGAATGCCTTTGTTCATTCCTCATATGTTAATGAGCATAAGACTTTTTTAGATGATAATGAACGCTTAGAATTTATGGGGGATGCGGTACTTCAAGTATGGACTACAACAAAATTATTTCTGCTTGAACCGCCGCTGCACGAAGGTGAAATGACAACCTTGCGCGCTCAGCTTGTTTGCGAAGAAGCGTTGGCGCAGTATACCCGCACGTTAAAATTAAATCGTTTTCTGCTGCTGGGAGTCGGTGAAGAGAAAACCGGCGGCCGTGAACGTGATTCAATTCTTGCTGATATGTTTGAGGCTTTATTAGGAGCGGTCTATCTTGATTCCGGATATGCTTCCGTAGATAAGATTTTAGAAGAAGTGATTACACCAACCATCAACAAGCCGAAGAGTGAAAAGGTTATTGATTATAAAACTAAGCTTCAGGAATTTATACAGTCTGACTCACGCAAAACGGTACGCTATGAAGTAGTTAATATGAGCGGTCCCAGCAATAAGCCTGAGTTTGAAGTAGTTGTGCTGTTAGATGATATTATTCTTGGCCGCGGTGTCGGTTTTTCAAAGAAGAAAGCGGAGCAGCAGGCGGCGCGTGATGCTTTTGAGAAAATGGTAAAATAATAGAGATGAAAATCATAATGCTGAGGCTATGATTTTTTTCTTTTGAAAGGAGAAGAATGCGATGAAAAAATTAATGATCTTATTTTGCTGTCTGATGATGTTTATCTGTCCGATCCAGGCGGTGGAGCAGCATTCTTTAACGATTGAAAGCAAACAGATGCTGATTGTGAATATGAATGATTCACTGAATCTTTATGAGAAGAATACCAATGATTTGATTCAGCTTGAATCAATGACAAGGCTGGCATTTGCCGTTATAGCGATAGAAAATAAGGCTCAGTTTAATCAGACTCGGGCCGGCAAGGATTTTGATACGGCTCTGTTGGATGCAATATCTTCAAAAGAAGGTGCCCGTGATTTGGCGGCGGCGATGATGGGTGAAACGCGGATGATTGAGCTGATGAATGAAAAGGCCCAGGCGCTGAATTTAATTAAAACGAATTTTGTGAATGTTGACGGATCACTGGATATCAATCAGATCACCACTGTGAATGAACTGATGCAGATACTGAAGATGGGAATGGATTATCCTGAATTCAGGCAGATGCTTACAGCTTCTCAAGCTTCTATCAAAGAGCGGTGTGATGAACTGCACTTAGAAAGTGATTCATTGATTGGCGGAATTAAGCTGAGTGATGCAATGCTGACGCTGCATCTGAAAAATGGTTTGACTCTGCTTTGCTTGAGCATGAATGGCTCAGGCGATAAGGCATATAAAGATATGGCAGAAGCAGTTGGTTATTTTTATAAAAATTATCAATGGGTAAAGATCATTGATGAGGGAGAAGAAATCGCCCAGCTGCCGGTAAAGTGGGGAGATACACATAGTGAGCTGACATTTATTTCAGATAATGATTACTATGCCTTGCTGCCAATTAATTATAATGAAGCTGACATTATCAAAGAGGTTGTCAAATCTGTTACCTTGGAGGCACCGGTTGAGGAGAATCAGTATGTGGGTGAGTATATTATCCGTTACAGCGGTGAAATTGTACTGACGATCCCGCTTTTTTCTAATCAGCAGATTGACCGCAGTATTTTCCGTTATGGTTTTGATGTCGCAAAGGACTGGCTGATGAATCATCCGTTTTATGCACTTATTGGCGGCGGCATTTTAATACTTTTGCTGATTCGTGTGATTTTGCGTAAATATAAGTGAAGTATGATATAATTCAACATATAGAAATGAGGTTTAAAATGAACGAAGTTTTAGAAAGCCTGCTTATTAAAATTGGTCTTGAAGAAGATCTTGAATATTTTAAAAATGGTCAGCTGATCGATAAGGCTGAATATCATGCCCTCAGCAAGTCTTTACGCATTCGTGTACAGCTTGATGAGAGTCTGCCTTTTGAGGTTTGGCAGCGTTTTAATTCGCATTTAATGACGGCTGCCCGCGCCAAGGTTGATCTGACGATTGAAACCAGACAGGATAAGCCGACGATTTTAAAACTGCGTGCCTATCTTGAATATGCGCAAAGTATTCAGCCCAAGCTGAAGCTTTTTGAAAGCTCAATGCCGCGGCTTGAGGATAAACGCATCATCTATGCTTTTGCGGATGCGGTAATGATTGATGAAGCGATTCAAACAAAGCATTTGTTAGAAGGCTTTTTGAAAAATGTCGGTATTGATCTGCCGATTTTAGTCCAAGAGCTGAAGAGTGAGACGCAGCAGGTAGAATTTAAAAAACCTGAGGCGGCACCGGCTACGGTTTATGAAGAAAAGAAAATGAGCTTTGTGCCTAAGAGCAAAAAGAATCAGACATATATTGATTTTAAAATCAAGGATATCGTTGAGGCTTGTTTCCAGATTAAGATTACCGGTAAGATTTTTGAAAAAGAGAACCGGGCTCTGCGTACCGGCAAGCATATTCAGACTTTGTATATCGCAGATGCCGAGGATGCGATTGTCATCAAGCGTTTTGAGCGCGGAGCTTTGACGCTGGAGGTTATGGATGAAATTAAAATCGGTGATACTGTGGCAGCTTATGGTAAGGTTGAATTTGATTCCTTTTCAAGAGAGCTGGTCTTTATGCCTGACCGCATCGATAAAATTGAAGAAGTCAGACGTATGGATCATGCAGAGAAAAAGCGTGTTGAACTGCATGTGCATACAAAATTAAGTGAAATGGATGGTGTCAGCGGCATCAGTGAATATATTGATGAGGCTGTACGCTGGGGGCATGATGCGATTGCGATTACAGATCATGCGGTTGTACAGGATTTCCCAAAAGCTCAGCGCTATGTAGAAAAAATTAATAAAGGCCGTGAAAAGCCGTTTAAAATGATTTATGGGGTTGAGATGTATATGGTTGATCCCTTCCTTGAAATTGTTAAGAATGCTGATGATACGCTGCTGGAAGAGGGAAGATATTGTGTCTTTGACCTTGAGACAACAGGCTTATCGACACGTTTTGACCATATTATTGAGTTTGGCGGTGTGTTAGTTGAAAATCGTGACATTACATCGGCTAAACAGATGTTTATTAAACCGCCGGTAGAATTATCTGCTTTCACAACCAGCTTAACAAACATCACTGAGGAGCATCTGCGCAATGCACCGACCATTGAAGAGGCGATGGATGAGCTGTTGGCATTTATCGGTGACCGTATTTTGGTAGCCCATAATGCCCAGTTTGACGTTAACTTCTTAAACGATGCTTTGATTCGTATGGGACGCGAGCCATTAAAGAATCCGGTGATTGATACCTTAGATCTGTCAAGAAGCCTGCATGCTGACCGCAAGGCTCACCGTTTGGGCAACATCGCGCGTGTTTATAATATCCGTTATGATGAGGAAGTAGCTCACCGCGCAGATTATGACGCGAAGGTACTGGCACAGGTTTATTTGAATATGCTGAACGATCTGAAGCATATCAAAACCTTAAAGGATCTGGCGGGTATGTATGATGAATCATGTTTTAATAAGGTCAGAGATAAGCATATCATGGTGCTAGCTAAGAATAAGGCTGGTCTGAAAGAGATGTTTGAACTGATCACTTTATCGCATACGAAGTATTTATCGTATAACTCAAAGAATACAAACAATGTTGTCGCAGAACCAAAGATTTTCCGAGAGGAAATCGCGAAGCGGCATAAGAACGGCAATCTGCTTTTAGGCAGCAGCTGTCTCAACGGTGAAGTGTTTGAAATAGCGCAGACACGCGGTGAAGATAAGCTGAAGGAAGTAATTCAGTTCTATGACTATATCGAGATTCAGCCGCTTGGCAATTATATGCATCTGGTTGAGCGCAACAGTATTGGCAGTAAGGAGCGGCTGATCGAAATCTTAAAATCGATCATTAAGGCTGCGCAGGAATTAGGAAAAATCGTTGTTGCAACCGGGGATTGTCATTATGTTCAGCCTGAAGAAAAGCTGATTCGTGATATTTATATCAATTCACAGGCAATCGGCGGTAAACGGCATCCGCTCTATATCTATAATGCGCAGCGCCGCCGCATGAGTCAGGCACCGGATCAGCATTTGCGTACAACCGATGAAATGCTTGCCGAGTACAGCTATCTCGATCATGATTTAGCCTATGAGATGGTTGTGACAAATTCAAATAAAATCAATGATATGATTGAAGATATCAAGGTTGTTTATGATACCTTGTTCCCGCCTGATATCAAGGATTCTGATAAAAAGCTGGCGCAGATCTGTTATGAGAATGCGCATAAGAAGTATGGGCCACAGCTGCCGGAAATTGTTGAGGCACGGTTAAAGCGAGAGCTTGACAGTATCATCGGGCATGGTTTCTATGTTGTTTATTACATTTCTCATCTTTTGGTTAAAAAGAGTCTTGATGACGGTTACATGGTAGGCAGCCGTGGTTCAGTTGGTTCCAGCTTTGTTGCGACAATGGCGAATATTACTGAGGTTAATCCATTGGCTCCGCATTATGTTTGCCCGAAATGCCATTATGTTGAATTCTTTACAGATGGCAGTGTTGCTTCCGGATTTGATTTGCCGGATAAAAAATGTCCGGTCTGCGGTGAAATGATCCGCGGTGACGGTCAGGATATTCCATTTGAAACATTCCTTGGCTTTGAGGGTGATAAGGTTCCTGATATCGATTTGAATTTCTCCGGAGATTATCAGCCGACCGCGCATAATTATCTGAAAGAAGTATTCGGTGAGGATCACGTATTCAGAGCTGGTACGATTGGTACAGTCGCGGAACAGACTGCCTATGGATATGTAAAGGGATATGAAGAAGAAATGGGCATGGAAACTCATATGCGCAATGCTCAGATTCTGCGGCTGGCCAAGGGCTGTGAGGGTGTAAAACGAACAACAGGTCAGCATCCAGGCGGTATTCTTGTAGTACCGAATGAATTTGATGTGCATGATTTCACACCCGTGCAATATCCTGCCAACAACCCCTTTGCTGATTGGAAAACAACGCATTTTGAATTCCATGACATTCATGACAATCTGTTGAAATTTGATATCTTAGGGCATGTCGATCCTACGGCAATGAAGCTGTTGGAACGTATTTCCGGTATTGATCCGAAAACGATTCCGATGAATGATCCGGAAACAATGAAGATTTTCTCCTCTGTCGAGAGTCTGCATATTGATACGAGCAAAAATACAGAAAAAACCGGGGCTGCCGGTATCCCTGAATTTGGTACACCTTTTGTACGCGGTATTCTGGAATTGACCCGCCCGACAACCTTTGATGAATTAGTACGTATTTCCGGTTTATCACACGGTACTGACGTTTGGTTAAACAATGCTGCTGATCTGATCAAGGAAGGTAAATGTACACTTAAAAATGTAATCGGGTGCCGTGACGATATCATGGTTTATCTGCTTCACAAACAATTGCCGCCAAAGCTTGCCTTTACAATCATGGAAAGTGTGCGTAAGGGAAAAGGCTTAAAGGATGAATGGATTCCTATTATGAAGGAACATAATGTTGATGATTGGTATGTGGATTCATGCTTAAAAATCAAATATATGTTCCCGAAGGCACATGCTGTCGCTTATGTTATGATGGCGGTGCGTATTGCTTGGTTTAAGGTTCATAAGCCGCAGTATTATTACTGCATGTTCTTCTCAATTCGCTGTGATGCTTATGATATTGATACGATGATTGCCGGTGAACAGGCAATTCGGGCGCGTATGGCAGAAATTACTCAGCGGCTAAACAGTAATGAATTTAAGAATGATGTATCCAAGAAGGAAAAGGATATTTATTCTACACTGGAGCTGGCACTTGAAATGGTGCTGCGCGGTTATCGCTTTGGTAATATTAATTTGATGAAGTCAGCGGCATCGGAATTTATTGTTGATCCAGATGATGAAAATGTGTTGATTCCGCCATTTACATCAATTGATGGTCTGGGTGCCAACGTTGCTGTCACGGTAATTGAAGAACGAGAAAAACGTCCGTTCCTATCTAAACAGGATCTTTCTGAGCGGACAGCGCTTAATGGTACTCATATCAAACGGCTTGAGACGATGGGTGTGTTAAGTGATCTTCAGGAAGAAAATCAGCTTTCATTATTCTAAACAGTATCTTCGGGTACTGTTTTTTTGTGAAATTAAGATAATTATGATATGTGTTAAGCTGTTAGATAATTGTTAATTTTTTTTGCTATGTTTAATATTTTTATTGTAGATGCTTGTCTTACAATTACTCTGGTAGCTAGAATGTTCCATGGCTTAACCCATGGCTTTAAGCTGGTTTTAATTCTTTGTAATATATTTGATTATTTGTGTAATTTTGAATAAGAAAGATGTTTGGCTGCCTACATATTCGGCGTTATTTTACAGGTTTTATGTTATAATTTTTCAGGGTGGTATTTGGTGAGAAAACTTTACAAAACAGTTGATGAACAAATAGTATACTTAAAAGAAAATAAAAAAATCATGGTAAAAGACGAACATAAAAAAATTTTTGAAGAGAGAAATTATGCTTCTTTAATCAATCCATATAAAGAATTTTTTTCTTATGGCCGTGATGAAAATAAAAATCACATTTATACAAAAGAAATCGATTTTGAAGAGATTTTAAAACTCGTTAAAGCAGATGAGGGATTTAGTCGTTTAATGTATGCCTACATCGGAACTTTTGAAAAGAAATTTAAGAATGCCCTATTTGCTGAAATTTGTTCTAAATATATTGGATGTGAAGATGAGGACAAAGAATGTATCAAATATGTTGAAGAAATTGATAAATTTTTGAAATCAGACGATGATGGTGATCTGCCAAGATTCTGCACTAACTTTAGATATTCAATCTCTAAAACAGAAGGTTATGTATACGATGACTTTCGTAGCGAAAAACGAAGATTAGTCCTTCAGCATATAAAAGAAATAGGAATGAAAACAAAAGATGAGCGTAACAAATTAGGTGAATCTAATAGTTTGATTTCACATTATCATAAAACACAATCAGTAGCACCATTATGGGTTATTCCAAATGCTTTGACTTTAGGAGAATTAAGTGTTTTATATGCAATGTTAGATAGTGACAGTCAAAAGAAAATCATTTCTAAATTTTATGCAACAGATAACTATAAAAAAATTGATATTAGAAAAATTGTTTCATTCTCAGGTCAAATTGAAATTATCCGTAGAATTAGAAATATAGTTAATCACTATGAGCCAATTTTTCCATTGTTGAGTTTTGAAATAAAACGAGTAAAGAAAATTGAAAATTCACCACTGTATATGACTTTTGAATTGTTAAAGAGTACTTATGCTTCTTCATTATTCAATGATGTTAAAGCTGATGTTTTCAAAATTGAAGAAAATCACTATAATTCTAAAAATTTGAGATTACTAAATCTAATGATGGATATGATTAAAAATACAAATAAAAAGTGAACCTTGCGATTCACTAGTTTGAGGACCAAGTCCTCCTTCGGCATTATTATTATATGCCGTTTTTGAATAAAATGCAATTGGGAATATATTCTATTGTGGCTTTCCTTTGTAGAACTTTTTTAAAGTTTGGGATGATACTTGATATTAAGAATCTAACTAAAAAAATTAGAAATACGCTTATATTGAAAGATATATCATTTAATATAGGGGATAATGATATTGTTGGGTTTATTGGTCCTAATGGCGCAGGTAAATCCGCTACTTTAAAATCAAAACAGTATCTTCAGGTACTGTTTTTTTTGCTTTACTAAGTATTTATGATATGCTTAAGCTGTCAGGAAGTGAATATTGATGATAAGAACATATAGAAATGCGGATCAAAAAGCGGTCATGAGCATTTGGCTGCAAGCTAATCTTAAAGCTCATTCCTTTATATCGGCTGATTATTGGCAGTCACATTATGAAGAAGTAGCGAAGATGTTGTCGTCAGCAGAGCTTTTGGTTGCGGAAAATGACGGCAGAATCTGCGGCTTTATCGGTATATATAATGAAATGATTGCAGGTTTGTTTGTTGATGAGCATTATCGCGGCAAAGGAATCGGCAAAATGCTGTTGGATACTGTCAAGCAAATGAACTCTCAGCTTTATTTACAAGTATATAAAAAGAACAAGCGGGCTCTGCATTTTTATCAAAGAGAATCGTTCAGTATTGAAAAAGAACAGCAGGATGCGGCATCAGGGGAGATCGAATACGTGATGAAATGGGTAAAAAAGAAGTTGTAAAAGAATTTTGACAGGCAATTCTATGCTATGTCAAAGAGATTTGATAGACAAAACAGGCTGTTGCTGAGACAATGCCGATGAAAGGAGAAACTTATGGAGATAGGAAGTAAACTGAAAGAAGCTCGTGTTCAATGTACGATGACACAGGAGCAGGTGGCTGAGGAGCTTCAAGTAAGCAGACAGACGATATCGAATTGGGAGAATGAGAAATCATATCCGGATATTCTCTCTGTCATAAAGCTAAGTGATCTCTATAAGGTCAGCCTTGATGATTTACTGAAAGGAGACATTAAAATGATCCGGCACTTGGCGGAGAGTACGAATGTTGTTACCAGCAATAAAAAGCTGCTGACAATGATTGCATTGAATGGTTTGCTGCTGATTTTGTTTCTGCTTTTTAACGGCATTATCGCGCAGAATAAATATTTAATTATGATCTGCGCCTCAACGGCTATTATCAGCACTACATTTCTGTTTTATCAGATTATTAAAAAATTCTAGGAGGTCATAATGACTTGGTTAACCATTGTATTTGTATTTATTATTTTATTAGGAGCTGTCAATCTGTCTTATCAGGTTTACAAAATAACTGAATTGGATGCCCGCTGCCGAGGCTTGAAGCATCCTAAATTCTGGGGGATATTTTCTATCGGTGGTAATTCGGGCAGCGGCGGGCTGCTGCTGTATCTGATTGGCAGACGCAAGTACCCCATAACAATGAATGAAGAAGAGCGCCAGATAATCGAATCACGCAAGAAAAAGGCGGGTGTGGGTCTTGCCTTTATTGCGGTGGGTGCCGTTTTCATGATTATCACTATCGTAAGCATACAGGGATATATTTGAATTCTGAATCAGGATTTGCCATGCCTGCATGAAAAATGGGCGCAGAAACTCAGGTAAAGCAAATTTCCGCTTATTTTTAGCTGAAAAGCTTGAATTTATTGGCATTGCGTGGTACACTAACAACGTATAGAAAAGCGAGTGGACGAAAGTCCACTCTTAATTTTGTCAGAATAAGGAGAAACTATGGATCAATTGGCAAAAATCAAAGAAGCAGTGCTTCCGCTGTTAAATGCCCATGACATTCAGTTATATGATGTCTGCTGGACGAATGAAGGAAGAAATAAGATCTTACAAATCGCGATCATGCATGCGGATGGCAGTATGGATATTGATGGCTGTGCTGAAATGGCTGAGCTGATCAGTGAAAAGCTGGATGAAATTGATGTAATCGCTCATGAATACATGCTTGAGGTATGTTCACCGGGAGCCGAGCGTGTTTTACGTTCGCTTGATGAAGTAAAGGGAGCTGTCAATGAGTATATCTATGCCAAATTCATCAGTGAGGTCAAGGGACTGCGTGAGGTTAAAGGTGATTTACTGGCTGTGGAAGATGATGAATTGCTGATTGCTTATATGGATAAGGCAGTAAAAAGACAATTGCGCGTAAGCTATCAGAATTTGTCACTGATACGTTTATCGGTGCGTATTTAACGAAAGGAAAGAAAATAACGACATGAAACTTAAAGATTTTATGAAAGCAATGCAGGCAATTGAACAAGACCGTTCATTGTCACAGGATATTGTTGTTGCCGCATTGAAAGAAGCGCTGGCAAAGGCATACCGCAAGCACATTGAAATTCCTGATGCGCTGGTTCGTGTAGATATTAATGAAAAATCAGGTGAGATCAAAGTATATCAGCAGCGTGCCGTAGTTGAAGAGGTTGAGGATGATGAGTTGGAAATCTCATTGGCTGATGCGAAAAAAATACGTCAAGAGGTTGAGCTTGGCGATATGATTGAAAATGAGGTCAGCATTGAAAACCTTGGCCGTGCGGCTGTTATTTTGGCGAAGAATGTAATGAAACAAAAAATCAGAGAAGCCGAGAAACAAGCGGTTTATGATGAATATTGTGACAAGCTTGATGATCTGGTTGTCGGTACAGTTGAATCCGTAGAGGAAAAGTTCTGCGTTGTCAATATCGGCAAAACATTGGCTTTGATGCCAAGAGTTGCGCAGATTCCTGGCGAGCATTATTATGAGGGTCAGCGTCTGCGTGTTGTTGTCAGTGAAGTAAATAAAGAAACTAAAGGCGCTCAGGTACTTGTATCAAGAGCTGATGGTAACTTAGTTAAGCGTTTATTTGAAAAAGAGGTTCCGGAGATCTATCAGGGTATTATTGAAATCAAGGCGATTGCCAGAGATCCTGGTGAGCGCTGCAAGATGGCGGTTTATTCAAAAAATGAAAACATCGATCCAATCGGTGCTTGTATCGGTCCGAGAGGTTCCCGCGTTCAGGTGATTATCGATGAGCTGCATGGTGAAAAAATCGATATCTTTGAATGGAGCGATGATGTTACTGAATTGATTAAAAATGCATTGGCACCGGCTGAAATTTTAGCGGTTATTCCTAATACTGACCGCCGCGGCTTGCTGATTGTTGTTAATGACAATCAGTTATCTTTGGCAATTGGTAAAAAAGGTAAAAATGCCCGATTGGCTGTTAAGCTTACCGGCAATAAGATTGATATTAAGTCAGAGAGTGAAGTAAATGCTTTAGGCATTGACTGGAAAGCAATTGCCGCTGAACAGAAAGCAAAACAGGCTGAGAAGCTGGCACTTGAAAGAGCCGAAGCTCAGCAGAGGATGTTTGAAGAACGTGAAATGGGCAATTCTGAAATTGATGATGAATATTTGGCAAATGAATTGCAGCCAAGCTATGAAGAAGTGGCTGCTGATGAAGTAGTCAGTGAGCCGGCTTTAGAAGTAAACAGTGAAGCAGAAGAAGCGGCTGAAGCTGAGGCTGAAGAGGTTGCAGAAGTAAAAGAAAAGGCTGAGGTTAAAGAGGAACGCGCTGAGACAGATCTTGAAAGAGCCGCCCGCATCGCTAAGGAAAAACAGCGTGCAGAAGGCTTGAATATCAAGGAAAAACAGGAATATGTTTCGAAGTTCGAACAGATTGCTGGTGCGCCGGCTGCCAAACCAACAGCAGCTGCTAAGCCTAGATGGAAGAAGGAAAGCGACGAAGAAGAGAAACGCCGCAAGCCGACTTTTGATCTGAAGAAGGATTATGAATTGAAGCCGATTTATTCTGAAGAAGAGCTTGAAGAAATCGCCAAACGTGAAGCCGAAGAAAAAGCGAACGATTGGATCAATGATGAAATCGACTTTGATGAATTTGATGAATACTACGAAGAATAGGAGGGATGTTCATGAAGAAAATTCCGATGCGTAAATGTGTCGTAACCCAGGAACAGCTGCCTAAGAAAGAATTGATCCGCGTTGTGCGCACACCTGAACAGCAGGTCGTTATTGATAGCACGGGCCGCACTAATGGCCGCGGTGCTTATCTGAAAAAGGATCTGGCTGCCATCGAGCTGGCTAAAAAGAAAAAAGCGCTGGCCCGGGCATTGGAATGTGAAATTCCTGATGCCATCTATGAACAGCTGACAGCATTGGTGAGCAATGAACAATAAGGCAATGGGTTTGCTTGGCTTAGCGGCCAGGGCGCGCAAGGTAATCAGCGGTGAAGGGGTTCTCACCAGTATTCAAAATGGCAGTGCTAAGCTCGTGCTGATTGCGTCGGATGCCAGTGAGAATACAAAGAAGAAATATGTAGATAAATGCACATACTATAACGTGGAATTTGATTTTGTCGAGACATCGGCAGAACTGAATCAGGCAATGGGTACTTTCAATCGGAAAGTCATTGCCGTTGCTGACGAGGGTTTTGCGAAGAATCTTCATACTTGCTTGAAAGGCTAGGTGATATAATGGCAAGACAGACAAATAACAGAAATAGAAAGAATAACAACCGGAATAATAACTTTACTCCCAAGAAAGAACGGGTAGAGGTTAAGGCAATTACGTATTCCGGCGTATTGACGGTAGGTGAACTAGCTGAGAAGCTGCACCGCAATGCGAGTGAATTGATCAAGGTATTATTCATGCTGGGAAATATGGTTACCATTAACTCCACATTGGATGATGAAACGATTGAATTGCTTTGTATGGAATTTAATGTAGAATGTACGAAAGAAAATATTATTGAAGAAACTAATCTTGAAGAAGAATTAAAAGAAAATGAAGATGATGAGTCTACATTGGAATCACGTCCGCCGGTAGTTACGATCATGGGACATGTTGACCATGGTAAAACAACCTTATTGGATACCATTCGTAAATCAAGAGTTACTGAAGGTGAATTTGGCGGTATCACTCAGCACATTGGTGCTTATCAGGTGAATGTCAAAGGTAAAAAGATCACTTTCTTAGATACTCCGGGACATGAGGCATTTACTGCCATGCGTGCACGCGGTGCGCAGGTTACGGATATCGTCGTTATTGTTGTAGCTGCTGATGACGGTGTTATGCCGCAGACAAAGGAAGCCGTCGATCATGCGAAGGCAGCAGGTGCGCCGGTTATCGTGGCTGTCAACAAGATTGATAAGCCGGATGTGAATACAGACCGCATCATGGGAGAAATGTCTGATTTAGGTTTAATGCCTGAGGAATGGGGCGGCGATACGATGTTCTGCCCAATCAGCGCTAAATTTGGTCAGGGTGTTCCTGAACTGCTGGAATCCATTCAGATTCTTGCCGAGGTTGAAAACTTCCGTGCCAATCCGAACCGTTTAGCTACGGGTACAGTTATTGAAGCAAAATTAGATAAGGGCCGCGGACCGGTTGTCAGTCTGCTTGTTCAAAAAGGTACCTTAAAATCAGGTGATGTATTGGTTGTTGGTTCATGCTATGGACGAGTACGTAAAATGGTTGATGACCATGGCCGTGAAATCAAGTCGGCTGGACCTTCTTCACCGGTTGAAATTATCGGTTTAAATGATGTGCCGGTTGCCGGTGATGTTTTCCGTGTCTTTGATTCGGAAAAGAAGGCAAGACAGATCGCGGAAACCAGAAATCAAGTAAGAATTGATGCTGAACGTAATTCATCCAGCGCCTTAACGCTTGATGATCTTGCCCGTCAGATTGAAGAGGGTAATATTCAGGAAATCAATGTTATCGTTAAGGCAGATGTTCAGGGTTCTGCGGAAGCGGTTAAAGCTTCACTGGAAAAACTGGATGTTCAGGGTGTACGGGTAAATGTAATCCGTTCTACCGCCGGTGCGATCACCGAGAGCGATGTTGTATTAGCCAGTGCTTCAAATGCTATCGTTATTGGTTTTAACGTTCGTCCAAGCGCTAATGTTCGTAAGAAAGCGGAAGAGGAAAAAGTTGAAATCCGTCTGCATAACATTATCTATAAAGCATTGGAAGAAATGGAATTGGCCATGAAGGGTATGCTGGCGCCGGTTTATGAAGAAGTTGTTATCGGTCAGGCTGAAGTACGTCAGACATATAAGGTTTCAAAAATCGGTACGATTGCCGGCTGTATGGTTACTGATGGCTGCTTAAAGAAAGAATGTAAGATTCGTCTGATCCGTGATGGTATCGTTATCTATACTGGTAAGCTGGCTTCTTTAAAACGTTTCCAAAATGATGCGAAGGAAGTTCAGTCAGGCTATGAGTGCGGCTGTACCATTGAAAATTTCAATGACATCAAAGAAGGCGACATTTTTGAAGCTTATGAAGATCAGCAGGTAGAGGTTGCTTAATATGGGATTAAAAAAGGATAAGATGGATAATATTATCCAAAAAGAAGTCAGTGAAATTATTCAATTTGAACTGAAAAATCCTAAGATTGGTTTTGTGACGATCACTGATGTTGATGTGACTTCAGATATGTCTTATGCGAAAATCTTTGTTTCTTTTCTAGGTCAGGATGCCCGCAAAGAAGCTGGTTTGAAGGCATTAAATCAATCTAAGGGGTTTATTCGCAGCGAATTAGCCAAAAGGCTGACGATCCGCAAAACACCGGAATTGATTTTTCAGCTTGATAATTCGCTTGAAAAAGGCAATAAGATTGAAAAAATTCTACATGACATTAATTCAAATAACTAAATAACTGCTTCGGCAGTTATTTTATTAGCAGGAGGACGTATGAGTATTTTAACTGTTGAAAATATCAGCCACAGCTTTGGCGGACGGAGCATATTAGAAAATGTTTCCTTTCGTCTATTAAAGGGCGAGCATGTGGGGCTGGTAGGCGCTAATGGTGAGGGGAAATCAACCTTTCTGAATATCATTTGCGGTAAATTGGAACCAGAACAGGGAAAGGTTGAATGGTGCAACCGTATCACAACCGGTTATCTTGATCAGCATACAGTATTGGAAAAAGGTAAGACGATTCGGATGGTTTTACAGGACGCCTTTGCCTATCTGTTTAAATTAGAAGCTGAAATGATTGAGATGTATGAAAAGATGGGGGAGTGCAGTGAGGAAGTGTGCAGCCGCTACATGGATGAAGTCGGCATTATACAGGAAATGCTGGATCATAATGGCTTTTATATGATTGATGCGAAAATTAATGAAGCAGCCAGCGGGCTTGGTTTGCTTGATTTGGGATTGGATCGGGATGTTTCAGAGTTATCCGGTGGTCAGCGCACCAAGGTATTATTATGTAAATTATTGCTTGAGAATCCGATGATTCTAATTCTTGATGAACCGACCAACTATCTGGATGAGGAGCATATACGATGGCTGACGAATTACCTTCAAAATTACGAGAATGCTTTTATTTTGGTCAGTCATGATGTGCCTTTTTTGAATGATGTAGTTAATATTATTTATCATGTAGAAAATTGCACACTGACGCGATATGTCGGCGATTATCAGAAATTTGAAGAGGGGCTGGCGATGAAGCGCCGTCAGATGGAGGCGGCTTATAATCGTCAGCAGAAGGAAATTGATGAGCTTCAGGATTTCATCCAGCGCAATAAAGCAAGAGTTGCAACCCGTAATATGGCAGCTTCAAGGCAGAAGAAACTTGATAAGATGGATCTTCTGTCTAAACCAAAGATAAAAATTAAACCGGAGTTTACTTTTTTAACTGCCAGAACACCGGGCAAGGTTCTGTTTAAGCTTAATGATCTGGTAATTGGCTATGATGAGCCATTGACTCGTCCGATCAATATGGAATTTGAACGCAACCGCAAGATTGCAATCAAGGGAGTGAATGGCCTAGGTAAGTCAACGCTGTTAAAGACATTAACTGGCTTGCTTCAGCCATACAGCGGTGAAGTGGAAACTGATCCATATCTTGAAATTGGTTATTTTGAACAGGAAGCGGTAAATAATACTAAAACAGCTTTACAGGAAATTTGGGATTGCTTTCCGGGCTGGACAAATAATGAGGTACGCTCAGCGCTTGCGAAATGCGGCCTTACAACGGATCATATTGAAACCAGCATGATGGTTTTATCCGGCGGTGAAAACGCAAAGGTCAGATTATGCAGGATTCTGAATCAGGAAACCAATGTACTGGTACTGGATGAACCGACGAATCACTTAGATGTGGAAGCTAAGGATGAGCTTAAAAAGGCCATCAGAGAATACCGCGGCAGCGTGATTTTAGTATCACATGATCCGGAATTTTATGAAGATATCGTCGATGAAGTGTTGAATGTTGAAGACTGGACAACCAAGGTGTTATAATGATTAAGAAGCTGTTGATTCTGCTGCCTTCACTGATTCAGGCATGCCTTTGTCTGCTGCCAAGAAGCGGTTTGGTTTTAGCGCTGAGCTGCATTCTGGTATTGCTTCAGGGCGGCTTGTGCGCATGGATGGCTCAGCCTTTATGGTTCAGCCTGCTGATTACATTGCTGGCGGCATTGCCGGGGGCAGAAACGCAGAGCATTCTTATACTCTATCTGCTGATTTTGAATCTATTGGCTTATTTTTGTATTAAAACGATTGTTGCTATTTATCAAAAGTGAGGAAATTCTATGCGTGAATCCATAAAAGAATTAAAAAATAAATATCTGATTAACCATTTGCTCAGCCGTGATGAAGTAAGCATTGAGCTAGCGAAGGGGGTAACAGATGATGAGGAATACTGTACTTTAATGTGGCTTTTAGGTGTATTATATCAGGAAGAAGGCAATAAAAACGCGGCAACCTATTGTTGTCTGCGGGCAAATGAAATCTGGTGCATGAATCAGCTGAAGCCTAAGAAAAGACGGTCGGAACTCATATTTACTAATTTTATTATGGATACAGAAATGGAAACTTTTATTCAGCAAAAGATTGCCTTTATGAAAGATAAATATAAACATATTAAGCGTCAGCTTATTTATATCAGCATCTGTTTCGGCTCCTTAGCTTTTTTGATTTCATTTTTCTTTTTAAAGCTGAGTATTGGTGCGGCAATCATTGAATGGGTCTGTTTCTCAGTGCTTTCTTTCTGGTTTACCTATGGCCGCAGCAAGGATCGCTTTTATGTCCTGCAGTCAGAAGCCAGCGGTAAATATTTAAGTGAAGCGGATATGAATTTTGATAAGAAATATCTCTAGCCTATACATTGTGTCTCTTCTTTCATAAGATAGCTTGAAAGGAGAGATTTATTATGTACACACGTTATATCTTGAAGCAGGGCGACCGCGGCATTGCCGTTAATAAGATGCAGGCTTATTTGAATATGTTTCAGCGTGCCGGTTATATCCGTACCGCTCAGAGCGAGGATGGCATTTACGGCACGAAAACGGCTACCGCAGTTAAAGAATTTCAAGTGTTTGCCCGTTTAAATCCAGATGGTGTCATCGGCAGCAATACTTGGGATACAATCATGGAAACCTTAAAATTATTAGGGGTTACAACTAATATTCCAGTAGCCAGCAGTTCTTATTATCTGACAAGCGGTAATACGGGAATCGATGTATTTAAGATGCAGGAATATATTAACAGCATCGCATCGGTGAATCCATGTCTGCGTCCGGTAACTGTCGATGGTGCTTTTGGCAATGCTACAAGAATTGCGGTTCAGCAGTTCCAATATTTGAATAATATGGCAATTGACGGCAAGATCGGCCGGGCCACTTGGGATGAAATCGTTAATCAAGTCAATAAAATGGGCAGTTAGCAGTAAAAGTGGTACACTATCATTGAGGTGATTCAATGAAACACGTAAAAATGATGATGTTATCTACATGCCCGCATTGTAAGAAAGCTTTTGAAATGCTTGATGAGCTTAAAAAGGAACATCCTGAATATCGGGATGTTGAAATTGAAGTGATTGATGAGCAGAAGGAAGAAGAAAAAACAAAGGGCTACGATTATTGGTATGTTCCGACATTTTTTGTAGATGATCAGAAACTCCATGAAGGTGTACCAAGTATTGCGGCTATTGAGGCTGTATTGAAAGCAGCTATTGAATAGCATAAATTAAAGAAACGGTAATCGATAGTGATTATCGTTTTTTCTTAATGTTTGAGTTAATATCGTGATTTATGATAGAATGTTACAAAAGGGAGAATCATTATGGAGAAGCAATTAACCAAACCCTTGCAGCGCTCAATGCTGAGAGCCAAAGCAGGGATGGTCTATTATGGGATGAAAAGACGGCTGCTGTGGGTAAGGATGAAAAAGCAGTTTGCGCATGAGTTTCAAAAGCCGCTGCCTTATGTGATTTTTAAGCATCAGACACCGCTGCTGCGCGAGCTGAAAGATGTTGAGATGCAATATCAATATAATAAAATTATTAATTTAAAATTAGCGGTCAAAAAAATCAACGGCATTGTGATTCATCCGCATGAGGTATTCAGTTACTGGCAGCTAATCGGCAAGCCGACAAGGCGTAAGGGATATGTAGATGGCATGATTTTGGATCATGGACATTTTTGTTACGGCATCGGCGGCGGTTTATGTCAGCTTTCCAATCTGATCTTCTGGATGAGCATTCATACACCTTTGACAATCATTGAACGGCATCGCCATGGCTATGATGTATTCCCGGATGCCAACCGCACGCAGCCCTTTGGCAGCGGTGCTACCTGTTTCTACCCGCATGGAGATTTGATGATCCGCAATGATACGGATCAGGATTATCAATTAAATGTAGAGGTTGGAGAAACGATGCTGATCGGTTCGTGGCGTGCTTTGGCACCCCTTGATGTCAGCTATAAAATTATCGAGAAAAATCATGAGATGAAAGCTGAAACATGGGGATACAGCCGGCATAATGAGCTGTACCGTCAAGTTTATGACCTTGATGGTCAGCTGCTTCATGAAGAATTTCTGCTTTCTAACCATGCGATGATGATGTATTCACCTTATCTTGAATATGAAAAAAACGCTCAAAGCTGATGCTTACAGCGTTTTATTTTCTAAGGATGGCACAATCAGCTTCAGATGCTGTTGGTGGACAATGATTTTAGGGTTTTTTAATTGTTTGATTTCACCGTCGATACAGACGTTGATCTCATGCTCAGCTTCTACCTGTACCTCATGGCATTGACGGTAATGGACAATCTTTTGATATTGCTTTTGAAGATGCTCACCGCGCTTGTAGACATTCATCAGCTGCAGAATTTTAAGCCTTGATACCGAGGGGATCAATACTAAATCGATCAGTCCGTCCTGCATGTCTGAACATGGGGCTGCCCGATAGCTGCCGCCGTAATATTGGCCGTTTGCCATGACCGCGAAGGTATAGTTCTTATGCGGCAGCCGAATGCCGTCAGCAATCAATTCAAAATGATTCTTAATAGATGTTAAGAAGCAATAAAATACAGAAATATCATAAGCCTTGGCACCGCTGATAAAAGGCAGCCGTTTAAAACGTACCATATTCTGGGCAATACTTGAATCAAGACCAATATTAATCACATTGATGCTGAAATGACCATTCACCTCAAGCAGATCAATCTTGCGGGCTGGTGCTTTAATTAATTCTTTCAGATTAAGGAAAGCATCCATAGCCTGACTGCCGAAGCTTTTCACAAAATCATTGCCGCTGCCGATGGGAACCGGCGCTAGTTCAACATTTTCATGATGAACGATGCCGTTGACAATCTCATTCAGCGTGCCGTCACCGCCGCAGCTGTAAATTCTTACCGGCTCATTGCTCATGGCATAGTGCCTGGCAATATCGGTAGCGTCATGAACGCCTTTTGTCACTTCAATGCGATAGGTACCCTCAACGGCTTCTTCAATGAATATTTTGTTGACCATCGCTGCGATATGCTTTGTCTGATCACTTTTGCCGGCAGTAGGGTTAATGATAAATATATGCTTCATAAACTTCTCCCTTTTTCATTAAATTCATTATAGCTGATTTAAAGATATACAGCAATCATATATGATGAATGAATAGTCTTACAGATTAGTCATAGAGCTATACATTTATTGTGAAAATGTTATAATAAGACATGTAAAGGAGGACATTATGGAACCAACTTTAATATTCTGGATCATTGCGTGTATCGCATTCATCTTAATTGAAGCTATTACACAGCAGCTGGTAGCTGTATGGTTTGTGGTTGGCAGCGCCTGTTCATTACTGGTTTCACTGTTCGATGTGTCATTTGATCATCAGATAATTATTTTTATCATTGTTTCTTTATTGACACTGATTGCATTAAGACCATTGCTTAAGAAATTTATGAGCGGCAAGTTTGTTGCGACCAATACAGAAAGCAACATCGGTCAGCTGGCATTAGTAACAAAAGAATTTGATCCATTAACGCTTGAAGGCAGAATTTTGGTCAATAATATGGACTGGGCTGCTAAGAGCATTGACGGACACTGTTTTAAAACTGGTGAGAAAGTTATCGTTCAATCCATCGAAGGTGTTAAGTGCCTTGTGAAGATGGCTTAATAAAAAAGGAGAAAAAATTATGTTTTGGATCGTTATAGGATTATTTTTGCTGTTTATTATTGCTTTCCTGGCATTCCATGTGCGGATTGTTAATCAAAGTCAGGCTGTTGTTGTAGAACGCTTAGGGGCTTATCAGACAACATGGGGTACAGGGGTTCATTTCCTGCTGCCATTTATGGAACGTGTAGCAACTACGATTTCATTGAAGGAGCATGTAGTTGATTTTGATCCGCAGCCGGTTATCACTAAGGATAACGTTACGATGCAGATCGATACTGTTGTTTATTTCCAGGTTACTGATCCGAAGCTTTATGCTTATGGTGTCAACAATCCAATGATGGCTGTTGAGAATTTAACAGCGACAACTCTGCGTAACATCATTGGTGATTTGGATCTTGATGGCACATTGACTTCCCGTGATTTAATTAATACTCAGATGCGTGCGATTCTTGATGAAGCAACTGATAAATGGGGAATTAAGGTTAACCGTGTAGAGCTGAAGAATATTCTGCCGCCGCGTGAAATTCAGGATGCGATGGAGAAACAGATGAAGGCTGAACGTGAACGCCGTGAAGCAATCCTGCAGGCTGAAGGCCGTAAGACAAGTGAAATCTTAATTGCTGAAGGTGAAAAGGAATCAGCGATTCTGAGAGCGGAAGCGGTTAAGGAACAGAAGATTCGTGAAGCGCAAGGTGAGGCTGAGGCAATTGAATTAGTTCAGAAGGCGTTGGCTGATTCATTAAATGTATTGAGTGCGGCAACGATTTCTGATGAAGTCTTGAAGCTTAAGAGTTTAGAAGCACTGCAGAAGGTAGCTGACGGACAGGCTACGAAGCTGATTATTCCAAGTGAAATTCAGAATTTGTCCAGCTTGATTGCTTCAGTGAAAGAATCAGGTACGTTATAAGAACACAAGGCTGCGTAATGCAGTCTTTTTCTTTTGCCTGAACTATTTATTATAAGCAGAAGTGAGATTTATGATGCGGATGTCTGTCTTGTTTATCAGGATGGATAATTTCTTAAAATTTTTATGCAGGAAATCATTTTCTTAAGATAGAAGCGTTTTAATGCGGATAAACATGTGATATAATTGACATGAAAACTCATGTTATGTTTTTCGTATAGTCTGAATTCATCCACTATGTGAAGAATTTGACAATTAAAAAAGGGAGAGAAAATTATGAGCTTATTTACACATGAAGCGAGACAATTCAAATTTGATGTATTAAGAGAAGTTGCACGCCGTACTTTCGAAGGAAGGCTAAGTGAATCAACACCCGATGAATTAGCTATGCTGCTGATTCCTACCAGTCAGGCTTCATTTCGATGCTGTGTCTATAAGGAAAGGGAAATCATTCGTGAAAGAACCAGAATGGCAGCTGGCAAAACACCGATTGTAAGCAATCAGCCGCATAATCCAAAGCAGATTGTCAGAGTGCTGGAAGCGGCATGTGACGGCTGTACGATTCATAAAATATGTGTGACTGATAACTGCCGCAAATGTATGGCTAAGAGCTGTCTGGCTTCCTGTCGTTTTGATGCGATGCGGATGGGATCTGATTCTGCCTATATCGATTATGATAAATGTAAGGAATGCGGCGCTTGTGTTAATGCCTGCCCATTCCATGCAATCGTTGAGACGCAAAGACCGTGCCGTAAGAGCTGTCCGGTAGATGCAATCTCAATGGATGAGTATAATATTGCCAAGATTGATGAAGGTAAGTGCATCAACTGCGGCGCCTGTCAGTCAGTTTGTCCATTCGGAGCCATTGAGGATATGAGCCAAATGGTGCCGGTAGTTGAACAGCTTCGTGACAAGGCTTCTATGACGGCCATTATTGCTCCGGCGATTCAAGGTCAGATGGATAATGCAACATTGCCGCAGATCAAGCAGGCAATTCGGCTGCTTGGCTTTGATGAGGTATATGAGGCTGCCAGCGGTGCTGATGCGGTTGCCTGGTATGAAAAACAGGATCTGCTGCATCACAAGGCAGAAGGCGTACAGATGACAACTTCATGCTGTCCGGCTTTTGTGAATATGGCCCGTCTGCATTTCCCGACAATCTATGAAAAGAATGTCAGCAAGATGGTATCACCGATGGAAGCAATCGCTCGTTATATCAAGTCAGTCAAGGATACAAAAGTAGTCTTTATCGGTCCGTGTGTTGCGAAAAAACAGGAAGCGATGGAAGACTTCTCAGTGGTTGACTATGTACTTACTTTTGAAGAGCTGGCAGCAATGCTGACGGCTCAGCATATTGATGTTGAAGGTGTTGAACCGCGTGAAGGCGATGAACCAAGCGCTCATGGCCGCGGCTTTGCCATTGGCGGCGGTGTCAGCAAGGCGGTTGCACAGGCGGCCAAGGAATGTGCTGATGAGGATGCGATTACCTCACTTTATGCCGATGGTGCAGCAGAATGCAAAAAGAATCTGCTGATGATGAAAGTAGGGCGTTTTAACGCTGATATTCTTGAGGGTATGTGCTGTCCGGGCGGCTGTGTCTGCGGACCGGCAACGATTGAAAATCCAATGAAAGTAAAACAGCGCATGACTAAAGAAAATGCCGCAATCAAAGATAAACCGATTAAAGCAACACTGGAAACATTTGATTTCTCTAAAATTAATCTTCATAAATAATCTAAGGAAAGAGGAAACAGTTATGGTAACAATTGAAATTTGTATTGGAAGCAGTTGTTTCGTGAAGGGAAGTAATGAAGTCGTAGAGTTGTTGAAGAATTATATCGCTGAACATCATTTAGAGGAAAAGGTACAGCTTAAGGGCGCTTTCTGTATGGGACAGTGTACGAAAGGTCTGGGTATTAAAGTGAATGGCAAGATTCTTGAGGGTGCTACGCTTTATAATGTGGTAGATCTGCTTGAACCTGAATTAAAGGAATTGTTATGAGTAAAATCATCGCATTAAAGGAAAATAATTGTAAAAGCTGTCTTAAATGCGTCCGTAACTGTCCGACTAAGGCAATTACTTTTGAAAGCGGCAGCCCGGAAATCATTGAAGAAGAATGCTTATCTTGCGGCCGCTGTTACTTGTTCTGTCCGCAAAGTGCAAAAGAGGTGCGCAGTGATCTTGAGCGTGTGAGAGCATGGCTTAAGGCTAAGGAAGAAGTTGTTATCTCAGTAGCGCCGTCTTATCCAATTGTATGGCCTAATTTCAGTAAGCTGAAGCAGGCACTGCTTGAGGTGGGTTTTAGTGCGGTTGAGGAAACCGCGCAGGGAGCTGCAGTAGTATCGTCACAATATGTCGGTTTAATGCGTGAGCAGTCGATGACGAATATTATTGAAACATGCTGTCCGGTGATTGTCAGGCTGATTGAGACAAAATATCCATCATTGATTAGTCAGCTGAGTCCCATCGCGTCACCGATGATTATTCACGGCAGAATGCTTAAGGAAAAATATCCGAATGCGAAAGTGGTTTTTTTGAGTCCATGTGTGGCTAAGCAGAATGAAGCATTGGATGAACGCTTTACCGGCAGTGTTGACGCAGTGATCAGTATGCCGGAAATGGATGAATGGCTGCTTGATACGGAGCTTTATGATGAAGAAGCTATTGAGCCACAGGAAAATATTGCCCGGCTTTATCCAATCAGCGGCGGTATTATTAAGACGATTGATAATTTCAGCGGCTATAAGCGATTAGCCGTAGAAGGTATCGAACGCTGTCAGACGGCGCTTCAATCAATTGAAAACGGCCATCTTAAAGGATTCTTTTTTGAGATGAATGCCTGCTTAGGCGGCTGTCTGGGCGGCCCGTATTTATATGCTTACAAGGAAAATGAATGGTTGGCTCAAACGCGTATTTTAAAGGCTGAGGAAGCTGGGAAAATCGATTATCAGGACTGCTCGCTGCCGGTGAGTGCTAAATGGCAGGATGATCATGTTGATCAGCCTGAATTCAGTGAAGCGGCAATTGATGAAGTTCTGCAGTCGATGGGCAAGGCGGATTATTCAAGACAGCTCAACTGCGGCGCCTGCGGATATGATACATGCCGTGAAAAGGCAATTGCGGTATTGCTTGGCAAGAGTGATCCGAAGCATTGTCTGCCATACGCTTTAGAGAATGCAGAATCTATTTCTAATTTAATTATTGAACATACACCGAATGGTATTATTGTGCTTGATGCTTTCCGGAAAGTAAAAGAGATTAACCCTTCGGCGATTAAGCTTTTAAAACTGCAGAATTTCAGTGTTAAGGGATTTGATATTCAATCCATCCTGCCATCTGGACAGATCAGTGATGTGCTGGATCATTTAGATGGGGTTAAGTATTTTATTGAGGAATATCCCGATGCCGGTAAGGTGATTGAGCATGCTGTTATTCCGGTTAAGGAAGAAAATGCCAGCTTTATCATTTTGATGGATCTGACCGAAAAGATGCAGCAGGAAGAAAAACTGAAACAGCTGCGCCGTGATACAATTGCCTCCACGCAAAAGGTTATTGACAAACAGATGCGTGTTGTTCAGGAAATCGCTTCGCTGCTTGGTGAGACTACCGCTGAGACAAAGGTCGTATTGACTAACCTTAATAAGACGATTGAGGGAGAATCGGAGTGATGAATATCCATGTTGAGACATATACCGCTTCTTTAAATAAGAAGTATGAGGAATTATGCGGTGACCGGGTGAAAATTGTCCGCAACGCGGATTCCTGCATTTTAGTGCTTGCCGATGGTCTTGGCAGTGGGGTAAAAGCAAATATATTAGCGACGCTTACTTCTGAAATCTTATCAACGATGGTTGCGGAAGGAACAACGATTGAAGAAGCCATTCAGACAATCACGGCTACGCTGCCGGTGTGCCGTGAACGCGGCGTTGCCTATTCGACCTTTATCATCGTCCAGATTTTTTATGACGGCCGTGTTTATTTGGCGGAGTATGACAGTCCTGATGTGATTTTTCTGCAGGGCAGCCGGGCTGGTACTTTTGAAAGAGAAATTCATGTGCATTCAGAGAAGAAGGTTCGGGAAGCGCATTTTATGGTTGAACCCGGAGATCGATTGATTTTATTTTCTGACGGCATCGTTCATGCCGGGGTTGGTTCAATTTTGAATTTTGGCTGGGATAAGAAAGAAATCACTCAGCATCTTTTAACGATGCAGCATTATAACGATAATGCCAGAACGACGACTTGGAATCTGCTGCATGCGGTTAATGATCTGTATCAGGGACTGCCGGGAGATGATTCCACGGTAGCGGTTGCGCATATTCTTGAGCCAAAAGAAACAATGATGATGGTTGGCCCGCCGGTAAATAAAGAAGATGATGAGGTTGTAGCTCGTAAACTAATGAGCGCTACCGGCAAGAAAATTGTCTGCGGCGGCACGACTTCACAGATCATTTCACGTTATCTCCATGAAGAAATCAAAATGGATGATCTGCTTAGCTTTACCGGTGATGTACCGCCGATTGCCAGAATCAAGGGAATTGATTTGGTTACTGAGGGTGCATTGACGATTGGCAAGGCACTGCAGTATCTTGAGGAATGTGCAAAATCAAGAGATTATTATGAGCAATTTATCGAAGCAGACCGTAACGATGGGGCTTTCTTATTGGCCCACACACTTTTATGCGACTGCACAGCGGTTCACTTCCTTTTAGGAACCGCCGATAATATTGCCCATGCTTCAATTAATTATTCGCCGATTTCACTCAGTCAGAAGATCAAGGTAATCGAAAAAATGGGTGAAGAGTTAAAAAAATTAGGTAAAATTGTCACAATTGAAAAATTTTAGTCGTTTTTCGACAAAATCCGCTCTTGGTTTCCACTAAAATAAGGAGTGGGTGATCAGAATGAGTATTCAATTAATTGCGTGTATTAATGATTCCGCAAAAATATTTAAGGGAAATGATAAAGTGCTGCTGCATACGCTGGCCAATGCTGACCGCAATCAGAAGCAGGCGTTCTTTCGCTTTCATGATTTTGAAACAATTTTAGCTGGCTGCAGTTCATTCTTTGAGGATCAGTGTATCTGTACAGAAGCAGATACACTTTATTTACGCAATGAATATCTCAGAAAAAATTATTCATTAACGGTATATGAAGATCTGCTGATCACCAATACCTTAGATGATAATCCATTTCTTGAATATCTGCTTCGATATGAAAGATGTTGGTGTGTCATTGATGAAAATCAAGGTGTTCACTGGCTGGGGGTATTGTCAAAGCGGTGAAAATCGTGTAAAATAGGTTATGATGTTAGGAGGCAGTATACCTATGTTGGAGTCTATATTATATACGCTTTTGGGTCTTATTATTGGTGGAGCATTAGGGTTCTATTTCACCAAGAAGAAGTTTGAAAAAGAATTGAGAGAAAATCCGCCAATCAATGAGAAAATGATTCGTGCAATGTTTTTACAAATGGGACGTAAACCATCTGAGGCACAGATCAAACAGATCATGAAATCGATGAATGCGAACAAATAACACAGCCTTAGCTGTGTTTTTTTGAAATTATGATTAAGAAGTTAATACGGTTTATTCTTTGTTTGATCTTGGCGGTGGTGCTGATTTTTACTACTTTAGGTTATTTTCAGTATAAAACAGCAATACAATCAATCAGTATTGAGGATAAGGTTGCACAAATCCAGGCGGATGAAAATTATGTATCATTAAAGCAGGTTTCTGATTATTTGAAAGATGCGACGGTTGCTATTGAAGACAGGCGTTTTTATGAACATCACGGTGTTGATTTCATCGCGTGGCTGCGAATTGCCAAGGATCTTATTTTTACTCAGCAAATAAACAGCGGCGGTTCTACGATTACGCAGCAGCTGGCTAAGAATATGTATTTTGGCTATGAACCCTCTTTAATCAGAAAGTTTTCTGAATTATTTGTTGTGCATGATTTGGAAAGCCGTTATGATAAGGATACGATTTTAGAGCTTTATATTAATATTATTAACTATGGGGACAATAATTTCGGCATTTATGACGCAGCATATAATTATTATGGTGTATCACCAGCAGAGCTTGATTTAGATCAGGCATCTACACTTGCTGGTATTCCGCAGTCACCGGCTTATTTGCAGTTAAGCAATTTAACGATGAAAACGATATATAAGCAGAAGGCAGTGCTGAGTGCGATGGTGAAGGAAGGCATGATCACACAGGCTGAAATGGATGCGGTGATGAGGAATAAGGGGGAGTAATCAGGAGGAAAGCTTATGGATCTGTATTCTGGACGGTATATTGCAATTCTATATGAATTTTTTGTATCTAAACAAACATTTCTGACTTCTGAAGAATTAGCAGAGAATTTAAAATGCAGTTCACGTACCATAAAGGAAGATATCAAATCATTAAATGCTTATTTGCGCCAAGAACTAATTGGTTTTATTGAATCAATTCCAGGCCGCGGATATCAATTAATTATTGAGGATCAAGGGAGAGGCAATCAATTAAAATTAATGATTGAGCGCAGCTATGAGTTTTTCTTTGATAAAGATGTTGGCCGCATAAAGCTGAGAATATTTATTTTGAAGAAAATACTCGCAGTCCCTTCTTTAGAATATGCGGATCTCTTAGATGAAGTACATTTGACACAGTCTGCACTTAGACGTGATTTTGACTGGATTCGTGAATTTCTTCAATCTTATGATTTAAAGCTGAAAGTCGTAAATGATGCAATTCAGGTCAAGGGCAGTGAGCTTCAGCGCCGTAAGGCAATGCTTGAAGCTTTTTGTGATAATTATTATGGTCTTGATGATGCATTACTTGTGAAAGAATTTAATTCCTTATTTTATGAAGATGATCAGGAATATGAAAATATTCGGCATGCATTCTTAAATATTCTGCGTCCTGAACAAATTGTCATTAACGATTTATCAACCAAAAAACTTTCAGCATATATATGCTTGGCAAAAAGACGCAATGCGGCTAATTGCCGATTATCCGCCTTTACTGATGAAGAGATTGATGAAACAGAAAAACTATACGAATATTCAGTAGTACAAAAGATATTCAATGATCCGCTGATTGCGGCAGGTAAATGGTATGACGAAAATGAAGTTATAGCATTTACACGCATGCTGCTGACGCATCGTGATATCGATTTAAGCCGGCATCGTGATGTTGAAACCATCCCACCAGTCTATCTATTAAAAGCATCACAGAATTTACAAAGTACATTAGACTGCTTGAAAAATACGGTTTGGCAAGAATTATTTGCTTCTGAGTTATTTGCATCTTTTGAACGCGATTTCTTATCTATTGTGTTGCTTTTGACTCTCAGACATCGAATGGATTCAAATAAAGAAATTCAATTGGTAATCTATTCAAAATATGAGAATTATAATTTTACACCCTTGGCTTTAGAATTAACGCGGGTATTTATTTATCATCTAAGCAGTGTGGTGAATTGTTCTGTCAACGTCATGAATCTATCAATCATTCCTTCTGTTTTTGAATATATTTTAAAACAGGTGAATTATGAGTATCATCGTCAAAATATTGCTGTTGTTTCCACGGCAGGCAGAATTGTCGCAGGCTATATAGCCAATGATTTAAACAAGAAATTCAGCCGTTATATTCAAAGCCTTGCTGTATTAAATCTTTATGAGATGCGAAGCTTGAATTTCGACGATTTTGATTGTGTAATCTGTGATAAAAATGATTACTACAAACGTTATCCAATTAAATTTGTTGCTTACACATCAATGACTAGCTTAGCCCAGGATGACCTTTATGGGAAAGTTTTTAAATCTGGCTATGATCGTCATATATTGGATTTTATGAAGCGAATTACTAAGATCACAGAAGATGTGGTAAGTGATAATTTTAATGCATTGGTTAAATGTATATGTTTTCGTCATGCGGCAGAAAGTAAATTGACTGAACTTGAAAATGCTATCCTTTGGAAAAACTCACTCATTTCTTATGTTAAACGGCAGTGTTTAATTATTTTTTGTGATATATCTCATACCAAGAAAGAATTTATTGAATTTTATCGGGTTAGCAAATTTGCCAAGTATGCAATAGTAGTATCCATAGATTATGGTTATGATTTATCTAAGATTAAATTGATTAATTCAATATTAGATCGGCTGATTGAAAATGATGGCTATTTTGATTTGATGCTTAGCGATACTTCAGCCGCCTATGATCAATTATTCGACGATATTATTGAGAATCAGTCTTAGCGGAAGCAATTCCGCTTTTTTTTTTCATCAGCATTCGTGAAAAAGCATGAGTTTCACGATATCGAATGAAAAAGTAAGCGTTTACATAAGTTGCCTGTAATGTGAAAATAAGGGCAGGAGGAAGGCACATGATTAAAATTTTTTTAGCTACACACGGTCATCTAGCCAGTGGTTTTAAAAGCTCTTTGGACATCCTTTTAGGTGATTCATCAAATGTTACTATTTTTGATGCTTACGTTGATGAACATTCTGTACAATCTAAATTGGATGATTTCTATCGCAATGTTGATGAAAGAGATCAGGTATTTCTATTATCAGATTTATATGGCGGCAGTGTCAATCAAGCGATGTTTACTTATTTGAAGCATCAAAATACTACACTGATAACAGGGGTGAATTTAGCTTTGATTTTAGAGCTGGCAATGAAATTGGAACCATTGGATGAAAAGGCAATGAATCAGCTAGTTGAAAATAGCCGCAAAGCATTATTAATTGTAAAAGATGACCAAACACAATTTTGTGATGATGATTTTTTCTAAAAGAAAGGAGGCATAGAATGATTAATCTAATACGTTTAGACGAACGCATGATTCATGGACAGATTGCTATTAAATGGTCGAAACATACTGGTGTGGATCGTATCATTGTAGCTAATGATGCGGCAGCAGCCAATAGTATTGTTCAAAAATCATTAATGATGGCTGCTCCTTCTAATATTAAGGTAGCAATTAAAAGCATTGATGATGCGGTTCGTTTAATCAATGATCCGCGTTCAGATAAATTGAAAATATTGCTGATAGTGGCCAATCCTGTTGATTTATTAAAGATGGTTGAACAGGTAAAAGGAATTCCTAGAATCAATATTGGCAATTATGGAAGAATTGCTGAGAAAAAGGGAAATCTTCAGCGATGCGCCTATGGCAGTAATTTATACGCATATGAAGATGAAGCAGCAATTTTCGCAAAGATTATTCAAACTGGAATTGAATGTGTTTATCAAACAACTCCGGAAGATTATCCGGAACCATTAGCAAAAGTGCTGAAAATTAAATAAGGAGGATGGCATTATGATTATCGATGCAATGAAGTTGAGTATTCTCTATTGGATTATTTTATTACTTGATACGTATATTTTATCATGGCAATGTTTAATGCGGCCAATAGTAGTAGCGCCGTTAGCGGGATTACTGCTTGGTGATCTTAAAACTGGAATTGTAATGGGAGCGGCTTTGGAATCAGTATTTATGGGGATTTCAGCAATCGGCGGTTCAGTGCCTGCGGATGTAACAACGGGCAGTATCATTGCAGTTGCGTTTACTGTTCTAACTGGTGCCGATATGGAAACCGGACTCGCTTTATCGTTACCAATTGGAACAGCAATGGCTTCAATTAATGGATTGTTTACACCAGTCTGGGGAGCTTTATCGCCTTATTGGGAAAAGTTGGCAGGCAGCGGCAATATTAAAAATTTTGAAATACAGGTCATGTTAGTCAATCTGCTGACACCGATTGTCAGTGCTGTCGTATTATTCTTTGCAGTAGCTTATGGGGTTGAAAGTCTACAGGCTTTCTTAGCGGTTTTGCCAGCTTGGGTAATGACTGGCTTAGGCGCTGCCAGCGGTATGATGCTTGCGGTCGGTTTCGCAATTTTAACATCAATGATCTGGTCAAAAGAAATTGGTTATTTTTTCTTTTTGGGTTATGTGATGGTGGTTTATCTAGGTATGGGAACGCTGCCAATTGCTATTGTTGGTATTGTAATTGCGATAACGATGTTTATGAATGAAAAACGGATCGTGGACTTAAAAAATCAGATTACATCATCGTCTCAGGTAATCAGCGATGAGGAGGATTTCTTCTAATGGAAAAGAAAACTTTAAATCAGGATGAAAAACGCATTCTCAGGTCGATGTTTATTCGCTCACATTTAACTTTTGTTTCAGCGAATATGGTTAAGCTGGAAGCAAACGGTATGACGATGACGTTGATTCCTGCTATTGAACATATTTATAAGGATGATGAAGTAGGGAAAAGAGAAGCATATGCACGTTCACAGCAATTCTTCAATACACATGCTGTACCATTTGCTTTTATCGCTGGCCTTGTTTACGCAATGGAAAAAGAGCATAAAGAAAACAATTCAGTGGATGGCAAAACAATTGAAAGTGTAAAAGCAGCTTTGATGGGGCCAACAGCTGGTATGTTTGACAGTTTATTCTTTAATTGCCTGCGTATCATCGCTGCCGGTATCGGAATAGGATTATGCGCTGAGGGAAATATCTTAGGTTCAATTTTATTTGTATTAATCTATGGTGTTTCACAATCAGTCTGTAAATATTTCTTTGTAAATTGGGGTTATATTTATGGTACATCATTTATCGATATGATATTTAATTCAGGTTTGATGGGAGCATTTACTAAATCGGCTTCTGTTTTAGGTATCATGATGGTAGGTGCGATGACGGCACAAATGGTTAATGTGCCAATTAATTGGACATTGAATATTGGTCAGACATCATTAGTTGTTGGGGATGTATTAAATTCAATATTCCCAGGGTTCTTATCTGTATGTTTGCTGTTCTGGCTTGTCCACTTAATTAAAAAAGGAATTCGTCCTACAACGTTGATTTTGATTATATTAGTTATTTCACTGTTAGGTGCATTTGTAGGTATATTCTAAAGAAAGGGGATGTGGCAATGATTTATAAGTCAGATCAAATATATACTGAAGATGGCTGCTTCAGCGGATATATGAAAGTGGAAAATGGCAAAATCTATGATTTTCTGATTGATGCAGGCACTGATGAAGTTATTGATTATACAGGCTATCGTATCATACCAGGCATTTTTGATACCCATAATCATGGCACGATGGGCTATACAATTATGGGTGATGTGAAGAATAAGGAAGCTCATGTCAGAGGCTATTTAAAGGGTTTAGCATCCCAGGGTGTTACTGCAGTTCTCGCGACGGCTGATTTACCTTTTTTTGCAACTTTAGCGCAGATGGCAAGCCTTGAATTAGATGGCGCAAAAATTATTGGTATACATTCGGAAGGTCCTTTTTTAAACCGAGTAGGTGAAAAGGGGATAGATACGGGTCATCCGGAAATTACCGATGAACTGCTTGAAAAAATGGTAGATGAGGCAGGCGGAGTTTTAAAGCTGGTTGCATTGGCACCTGAGCTGCCGCATGCTGATGAAGCGATTGCATATTTTGAAGGGAAGGGTATTCGTGTAGCTTTTGCCCACAGTAACTGCAATTATGAAGAAGCAGTCACAGCTTTTCGTAAGGGTATTACAGTAACAACGCATACAGCAAATGTTATGAGCGGTATTCATCATCGAAGAATGGGTGGTTTAGGTGCTTGTATTCTTGATGCTTATGTCAATAATGAATTAATTTGCGATTTTATGCATGTATCAAAAGAAATGATTGACTTAATATTGCGCTGTAAAACACCAGATAAGATTATGCTGGTTTCGGATAATACACCTTTGAGCGGCGCTCCGGTAGGGCGTTATATGTTAACTGTGAATGAAGATAACCGTATGGCTGTCAATATTGATGAAAAAGGGTATTGTCTCTCTGATACAGGACGCTTATGCGGTTCTACAAAGCCTGTTCTTACCGGCATCGGCAATTTAGTGGAACAGCTTCAAGTACCAATGGAAACAGCGATTCAAATGGCTTCTTTAAATCCTGCGCGGGTTTACGGCATTGGCGATCACAAGGGTTCACTGGCAATTGGCAAGGATGCTGACTTTGTCGTGATAAATAATAATTATGAAGCATGTTATACATACAGTGAAGGACGTATGATTTATAATACGGAAAAGGATACAGATTTATTTAATCAAGCATATCTGAATGAAATTGCCTTTTGTGAGGATAAATAAAATGAAAAAGAAACTTATTGTTGTTGCCGATGATTTTGGTTTTAGTGAAGCGTATAATTATGGTGTGATGAAGGCATATAAAGAGGGCATAGTGACAGTTGCTTCTTTAATGAGTAACATGGAAGCAGCACCTCATGCAGTAAAGCTGGCTAAAGAGTATCCTGATCTTAATCTTACCCAACATACTAATTTTGTATCAGGGTACCCGGTGAGTGATCCGCACATGATACCATCGATGGTTGATGAAAATGGGAAATTTTATCGTTCTGTGCAATGGGCACCAACCAGCCCGCTAGATACTAAATGTCAAGGACATGTAGTAGTAAGCTATGAGGACGCAAAAACTGAAACATTGGCGCAGATGGCAAGATTTAAAGCATTGACAGGACATGCTCCTAATCATTTTGAGGGTCATTCTGCAGGTACAGATGCGATTAATAAGGCTTTTCTGGAAATTAGTGAAAACACAGGCATTCATTGTATGGCTTTGCTGGATAAGGAAACTGATAGTCTGAAGCCGGCACATGAGTTGGTGATGGCAAACAACGAATACATGCTTGCGCTGCATCGAGGTATGTGTGTTGAAGATTTTATCAATACAGAGGGCTTTGGTCTGCTGGCCAGTCCGTATGAAATTAATGTGATGCATTTTCATCCTGGTTATGTAGATGCTTATATCCTTGATAATTCTACATTGACGATCCAGCGCTGCCGAGATCTTCAAGTCTTATGTGATTCACGGCTGCGAAGCTGGCTTGATAATCATAATATTGAATTAACGGATTATAATGCGGTATATAAGTAGTCCTTACAGCCGCATTGACTTTAAGAGAGCTGTGTGTTAGAATTCAAAATGAATGAAAAGGGAGAAGCGTGCTTCTTCCTTCTTTTTAAAGGAGTAACTTATGAAGCTGATCTTAAAGTATTTAAAACGTTATAAAAAGCTTCTGCTTTTTGATTTCTTGTCAGTGTTTGGCTTTGCGCTGGTAGAGCTTGGCATTCCAACGATAGTTGCGCAGATGATCGATCAGGGAATTGCCAATCAGGATCCTCAGTTTATAAAAGAGCGCACACTGGTGATACTGCTGATTGCTGTTTTGGGTGTATTTGGAACGATTTGTCTCGGTTATTGCAGCGCCCGCATCTCAATCAACATAACCCGTGATATCCGCTCAGATATCTTTAGACGCGTTCAGCAGTTTTCCCATGCGGAATTCAATAAGTTTGGGGTATCCAGTATGATAACCCGAACAAATAATGATGCGTTTCAGATACAATTATTCGTAAATGTATTGCTGAGAACAGCTTTGCTGACACCGGTTATGTTTATCGTATCCATGGTGCTGACGATTCAGAATTCACTGCCGCTCTCGTTAGTGTTGGCGGCTTCGGTTCCATTTATTGTAGCCGGTGTTTATATTGTTGCGAAAAAAGCCGATCCGCTATCAACCCGTCAGCAGAAAGGCCTTGATAAGCTGAATCAGGTAACCCGTGAAAACCTTACCGGCATTCGTGTCATCCGCGCGTTTAGAAATGATGAATTTGAAATGCAGCGGTTTGCACAGACTAATGAAGATTATACGAATACATCAAGAAAGCTGTTTAAGCTGATGACGATTACACAGCCTTTATTCTTTTTAATGCTGAATGCGGTCATTCTGATTATTTTCTGGCTTTCAGCTAATATGATTAATGTTGGTACACTCAGCGTCGGTCAGCTGACGGCTTTCCTTGAATATTGTTTCCATGCGATGTTTTCAATGATGCTTTTCTGTACAGTATTTATCATGTATCCAAGAGCGGCCGTATCCGCAAGCCGTATTCAGGCTGTTTTTGATACTGACATCAGTATAGTCAATCCTGAGAATGGGGTAACAGAAACGCCGATAAAGGGTAAAATTGAATTTGATCATGTAGATTTCGTATATCCAAATGGCGAAGAGGCTGTCTTAAAGGATATCTCTTTTAAGGCTGAAAAGGGTGAAACGGTGGCTTTTATCGGCTCAACCGGTTCTGGCAAGTCAACACTGATTAACCTGATTCCACGCTTTTATGATGTCACCCGCGGTTCAATCCGCATCGATGATGTTGATATCCGTGATTTTGATTTAAAAGCACTGCGTTCGCGTATCGGTTTTATTCCGCAGAAAGCATTGCTGTTTTCAGGCAGCATCGGCAGCAATATCCGTTTTGGCCGTCTGGATGCGCCTGAGGATGAGGTAATTCATTCTTCACAGGTTGCACAGGCCTATGATTTTATTACTCAGAAGCCGCATCAGTTTGAGGAAGCGATTGCCGAGGGTGGTACGAATGTATCCGGCGGTCAGAAGCAGCGGTTATCAATTGCCAGAGCTTTATTGATTAAACCGGAAATCTATATTTTTGATGACAGCTTTTCAGCGCTTGATTTTAAAACTGATGCCCGTCTGCGCGCTGATCTGAAAGAAGAAACAAAAGATGCGATTACGTTGATTGTCGCACAGCGAATCTCTACGATCATGGATGCGGATCAAATCATTGTGCTGAACGAGGGAAAAATCGTTGGACATGGCACGCATCATGAGCTATTGAAGAACTGTACGATTTATCAGGAAATTGCGGCTTCTCAGCTCAGCGAGGAGGAATTGGCACGATGAAACAATCAATAAAATTGACTTACCAACGGATCAAACCGTTTGTTTCTCCTTATAAATGGCTTTTTCTAGGTGCTATTGTCTTTTTGGTAACTGCCAGTGTATTAATGGCGCTGACACCTTCAGTCGAAGGCTGGATTACTACCTCTTTAATGAATGATGTGCTGGCAATGAAGGCTGGTACTCAAAGCGGTGTTAATTTTGCCTATGTTTTACAGACAATCATTCTTTTGGCAATTATGTATTTGATTCAAAAGGGTTCTAATATTCTGTCAGGTTTTATGCTGACGGATGCAATTCAGAAAATGATGCGCGATTTGCGAAATGCTGTGGAAATGAAAATTCATCATTTGCCGATTGCTTATTTTGATGCGCATGAAAGCGGCGATTTAATGTCACGGATCGCTAATGATGTCGATACGGTATCCAACGCGCTCCAGCAGAGCTTTTCACAAATATTGAATGGCATTCTGGCAGTGATTTTAGCATTGACAATGATGTTTAGAATCAATACGACAATGGCATTATGTACAATGCTGATCATACCGATTTCTTTGCTGATTTCTCGTATCATCGTACATTTTTCACAGCGTTTGTTTAAACGTCAGCAGGATGCTTATGGTGCGATGAATGGCACAATTACTGAAATGTATACCGGCTTCGATGAAATTCAGCTGTATAACCGTCAGCAGACAGCGATTGAAGAATTTGAAAAAATTAATAACAATCTTTGTCAGTCAGGCTTTAAGGCACAATTTATTTCATCACTGATGAGTCCTTTGATCTCACTGGTTACTTATCTGGGAATTGGTATTATGGCGATGATGGGGGCTTTAAATGTACTCTCCGGTGCTATCACAGTGGGAAATCTGCAGGCTTTTATCCGTTATATCTGGCAGATTAACGAGCCGTTGAATTCAATTTCCCAACTGTCATCAACACTTCAGGCAGCCGCCGCCGGATTCGCCCGTATCTTTGAAATTCTTGATACTGAGGAAGAGGTTAAGGAAAGTGAAACACCGCTCTGTGTTGAATGTCTGAAGGGGAATGTTTCCTTTGAACATGTACGCTTTGGCTATACACCAGATAAAATCTTGATTAAGGATCTGAATGTAGAAGTCAAGAGCGGTCAGACGATAGCGATTGTCGGTCCGACAGGTGCCGGTAAAACGACATTAATTAATCTTTTGATGCGTTTTTATGAATTGAATGGCGGTTCCATTAAGGTTGATGGTGTCGATATAAAGGATATGCGACGCGATGATCTGCGTTCCATTTTTGGTATGGTTTTACAGGATACATGGCTTTACGGCGGTACAATTGAAGACAATATCCGCTATGGCCGGCTTGATGCAACCCGTGAAGAGGTTGTGAATGCGGCTAAAGTAGCCAATATCCATCATTTCATTAGAACACTGCCGGATGGCTATGCGACAGTATTAAATGAAGAGGCAAATAATATCAGTATCGGTGAAAAGCAGCTGCTGACTATTGCCCGCGCGATTCTTGCTGATCCGCCGATTCTGATTCTTGATGAAGCAACCAGCAGTGTTGATACAAGACTTGAAATCATGCTTCAAAAAGCAATGAAAAATATGATGATGAACCGTACAAGTTTCGTCATTGCTCACCGGCTTTCCACGATCCGGAATGCGGACTGCATATTGGTTATTAATCATGGTGATATTATCGAACAGGGAAGTCATGATGAGCTGATGAAGCAGCAAGGCTTCTATGCGGATCTGTATAATTCACAATTTGCCGACTGTATTGATGAAGAATAGGGCAAACCTATTCTTTTTTGCGTTTAGAAATGGTAGAATGATAATAACATGGGGGAGGCTGTATTCATGGACGAACTGGCAATTCTGGACGAATTAGAGGATGTGGTATATCTTACTGATCCTGATACATATGAAGTCTATTTTATTAACCGGGCTGGCTTGAAAAATAGCCCGATAAAGGAGTATAAAGGGTTGCCTTGTTATAAGATTCTGCAGGGGAAGGAGCACCCTTGTGAATTTTGTACTAATAAGATTTTAAATGAAAGGCAATTTCTTGTCTGGGAGCATTATAATGATAATCTGCAGCGGCATTTTATATTAAAAGATAAAATGATTAAGCTAAATGGGAAGAAGCTGAAAATGGAGATTGCTGTAGATATTACTGAAAAAGAGGTGATCAGTACACAGCTTGCCAAGAAACTGGAAAGCCGTGAAAAACTGGTGGAATGCATTCAAATTTTTTCTGAATGCACAGATTTTGATGCGGGAATGCATCAGGTGCTGAAAAATCTTGCTGAATACTATCAGGCGGCTGGCGCCCAGCTGTTTGAAACAGAAGCATCTGCAATTACGAAGTCTTATGCATGGTACGATGATGGGGAGGCAAACGCTTTCTCTAAGGCAGACGCAAATGCGTACAAGTGTCTTTTTGCCGCATGTGACAGCAAAGGAAAGCTGATGATTGATAATGTTGATAAAACGGATTCAGAAGTAAAAAAGCTTTGCATGAAGTATAATGTTTCAGCTCTAATGATGGTAGAACTGCATAAAGAGGGCAAGACTCTCGGTTATATTATGATCATTAATCCAATGCTGAGGCCTGGTTTTGACCGTTCGCTGTTTAACTCATTGGTAACGTTCATCGAAGCTGAGCTTGACCGCCAGCATGTGCATAAGCATTTTGAATTTCTGGGTTATCATGACGGCTTGACTGGTTTTAATAACCGTAACCGGTATATGGATCATATTCTTCAATTAAATGATGTAAAATTGAAATCATTGGGTATCCTTTATTGTGATATCAATGATCTGAAGCACATTAATGATTCAAGAGGACATGATATCGGCGATTTGGCTATTCTGCGCTTTTCTAAAATTTTAAGTGAATATTTTAATCAGCGAGATCTGTTTCGGCTTGGCGGCGATGAGTTTGTCGTTATCGCGCAGAATTTAGATATCCGTGATTTCCGTGAGCGAATCCGCAGTATACAAATGCAGATAGAAACACATGAGAGCTTTTCAGTATCGATGGGTTATGCATGGAGTGAGACCAATTTCAATATCCGTGAATTAACCCGGCAGGCTGATGAAATGATGTATTTGAATAAGCAGCATTATTATGAGAACAGTGAGAAGGATGATTACCGGCATTATTCTTATATCCGTCAGGAATTGATTAAGAGTATAGAGATGGGCAGCTTCGTCGTTTATCTGCAGCCGAAGGTCTATGCCTCTGACGGCAGGATTTATGGTGCTGAGGCATTAGTTCGTTATCAGCATGAAAAGCATGGTCTGATTCCGCCGGGTCATTTTATCTATCTGCTGGAAAGAGAGCGGATCATTGAAGTTCTTGATCTATATGTCCTGAAACAAGCCTGTTTGATTTTAAATCAATGGCGTGAAGAAGGTATAAAGCTCATACCGATTTCTGTGAATTTCTCCCGGCTGACAATTGCTGATGACAAGATTCTTGAAAAGATGCTGAAAATTGTCGATGAGCATGCCATTGAGCATTCACTGATTGAAATTGAAATTACTGAGAGCACAGACATGCTGGATCGGGAATTGATGGGAATCATCACCCGCCAGATTCGTGAACAGGGCTTTTTGTTATCCTTGGATGATTTTGGTTCCAACTATACAAATCTCGCTTCACTGACAGAGGTGGATATGAATGTGCTGAAGCTTGATAAAAGTTTAGTGGACGGCATTTGTCAGGATCATGTATCCAAGAGTGTTGTAAAGAGTGTGATCGATTTCTGTGCAGAAATGAATATTACGTCATTATCTGAGGGTGTGGAGATGAAGGAACAGGTTGAATTATTGGTTCAGCTTGGCTGTAATCTGATTCAGGGTTATTATTACGGCCGCCCGGCACCGGTGGATACCTTCACCCAGCAATGGCTGAAGTAAAAGTTTTACTGGCAAATACAGTAAAAATATAGTATGATTATAAAGTATGCATTTTTAGAGTAGAGGTAGGTTGAGAGGATTGAAGACATTATTTAACGATGAATTGCAGCAGGCACTTGTACACGATAGAGGTGCCTGTGTTTTTGAGGGAAGTACAGGTTCTGGAAAGAGCACATTGATTCGCGAAAGGGCAGCGCGCTTGATTGAATCAGGGGTGATTCCACAATCAATTTTAATTCTGTGTGCGAATGAATACTGTGTGAAAGAAACACAGCGTTTGTTTAATTATGAGCATCCTGAGCTAAAGGCTCCCCTAATCACAACACTGGATCGTCTCTGCGCGAAGCTGGTTCTCGGCTATGAAAAACAAAATGGTATTAAATCAGCCCGTATTTATAAACGGATGGATCGTTTTGTGAAAAAAATCTGTAAGGATGCCTTTGGTGTGCATTTAAGCAGTGAACGCTTGGCTAAACTAATTGATAAGCTGATTGAATGCGATGCGATGATGCTGCCGGAGAGTGAAATCAATGGCAAAATGTTTGATCAGATCGATCTTGCTTATTTAGTAAAGGCATTAAAGAAACTAAAGAAAAATAATGAAATCAGAGATCTCATGGATGTCCGTTCATTATCCTTACAGCTGTTGACGAGTAAGGCTTACAGCTTAGAGGCATGTGATCTCAGACTGACGCATCTGATGCTGGATGATGCGGAAAATCTGTCTTTTCTGGATCATTTTCTCATTAAACAGCTGGCTGCTGATCTGCAGAGTATTTTCTTTGCCATCAATCGCGATAATACGTTCCGATTTGCTCAGGGCGCATTTCCGCAGGCTTATGATGCTTTTAATACCACTTATGACAATCCTTTATGGATCAAGGCGGCTGTTGATTATCATACACCGGCAACGATTACTGAATGTATGAGCCGTTTGGTTAAGAAGCCATTAAACAGCGGTAATGAAGCGGCGGATGTAGTCGCTTTTAAGGCGCTTCGCGATAAAGAGCTGATGATGGATTATCTGCTTAAGAATATCAGTGCGGAAAAGGAAACGGCATTGATTTATCGGCATTCATCAACAGCGTTGCTGCTGATTGATCGGTTGCTGGAGATGGCGGTACCGTTCCAGCTGCATGATTCAATGGCGCTGATGCTGGAGAATGACACGGCTCATGAATTGCTGTCAATTATGCGTTTGTTTATGAATGCTCATGATCTTAATGCATTCATGGATGTTTATGAGCAGCTGGATTTTGGTTTAACGGCAAATCAGGCAAAACAAGTCAGAGAAATTATGTTGGTAAATCCGCAGCTTGATGTATATCAGGCAATGCTGGAATGCAATATGCGGAATGCTCAGAAGCAAAAAATTATTTCTTCATTAGAAGCTATCCGCATGGCTAAGGATATGAATGCTTACCGGCTGCTTGAATTTATCCATGAGGAATCTGGTTATGCGGCATATCTGAAGCGCAATGGTTTGGCTGCGGATATCCATTTTTACAGCACGATGCTGCTGCTTGCGAAACGTTATCCGAAAGCGGATATGCTGCTTGTCCGGCTTGATGAATTGAAGAAAATACATCCTAACGCTTCAGCACCTTTGATTTTAACATCGGCGGAGAATGCCTTTGGTCAAAGCTTTGATGACGTTTATCTTTTAGATTGTATCAATACAAGCTTCCCGCTTGTCGGCAAGGCACATCCAGATTATCCGCAGGAAATCTCTTTGTTTGCGTATTTAATGTCAAGAGCCGGCAATCATTTAGAGCTGATAGCTTATAAGGCTGCTGCGCAGGTCAAGGTGAGAATGTCAGATTTTATGTATACATTATGTTCCAAGGAAGCTGAGAGTGAGGTTGCTGAGGAGACGAATAAGCCGGCTGCAAGACTGCGGCGCGGTGCTAAGATTCAGCATAAACTGTTTGGCAAGGGAATCATATCAAATCTTTCCGAGGGTAAAATCACAGTGCGCTTTGAGATGGAGTCCAAGACGCTGTCTTTATCCCACTGTATTGAAAATAATATGATTGAATTAATCAATTAGCAGGGCAACCTGCTTTTTTTAATGGGGGTTTTCATTTTTTTGAAGCCAAGGTTTAAATGCTATGGTATGCTTATTAAAACAGGATTTCAAAAAAAATAAAAAAAAGATGTCACAAATTGACTGCTTTGAAGTCTAACTTATAAAGGAGATGGAATTATGGACAAGAAAAATGAACAGGAATTAATTCAAGCTGCCATTCAAGGTGACAGTGGCGCACTTGAAGAATTACTGCTGAGTGTTCGGGATCAGATTTTTACCTTGGCGTTAAGAATGCTGGGCAGCGTTACTGATGCGGAGGATGCTGCTTCGGAAATATTAATCAAGGTAATGTGCAATTTATCTGCTTTCCGTCAGGAAAGTGCCTTTTCGACATGGGTATATAGGATTGCCGTCAATACCTTGCTGACTACCCGTAAAAGCATGTTTGCCGATCAGCCGCTCAGCTTTGAAATCATGGGGCAGGATATTGAGGCAGGTTATATTGAAGCTTCGCAAAAGGATACATGCGGTGTTGATCATGAAGTATTGGCTGATGAGCTGAAATTGTCATGTACTAATGTCATGCTGCAATGCCTGAAGCCAGAAGACCGCTGTATCTTTATACTGGGAACGATGTTTAAGCTTGACAGTCAGAATGCGGCGGATATCCTGAATATCAGTGCGGAGAACTATCGGCAGCGGCTTTCACGTTCACGTAAGAAGGTGGGCGATTTTCTTAAACAATACTGCGGCCTTGTCAATAAGGATAGCTGCAGCTGTCAAAAACGTTTGGGCGTTGCGATTAAAACCCACCGGCTGAATCCGCAGCATCTTGAATACAGTGATCATGTTAAGATAGAGAACTTTATTCAAAATATGGAAGATTTAGATGAAATATCAGATGTTTATCGTGAGGAAGTACGTTTCTGCTCACATCTTGAAATCAAAGAATTTTTAAAAAAACTGCTGCAAAGCAGACAGCTGAATGAAGTGATGAATGAGGGGAGAGAGACAGCATGAATACCGCTGAATTATTAAATTTTATCAATGAACTGAAGCAGCATAACAATAAGGAATGGATGCATGAACATAAAAAAGAATATCAAGCTGCTCAGCAGTGCTTTTATGATTTGCTTCGTGATCTTTTACTGGGGCTTGATGAAGGTGAATTAAGCTTCATGGACCCCAAAGAGCTTACCTATCGGATGGTTCGGGATACCCGTTTCAGCAAGGATAAGAGCCTTTACAATCCAAACTTCCGCGCGCATTTATCAACGGGCGGCAAGCTGCCGATACCGGTTGGTTATTATATTTCACTGACTTCACAGAATCAGTCATTTATCGGCGGCGGTTTATTCGCAGATGTTTTTAATGACGCGACCACGATGATTCGCAGTCATATCCAGCAAAATCCCGATGCTTTTCTGGCAATCATCAATGATTCTGAATTCCGCAAGTATTTTAAGGTTGGCGGCACAAAGCTGAAAAAGCTGCCTAAGGGTTATGAAGAGGATGCGAAAGTCGGTGAATATCTGCGGTATAAGAGCTGGTATCTGGAAGCCTTTATTGAAGATGAGCTGATTGCTGAGCGCGAGCTTTTCATTGCCGAGACGATCAAGCTATGCAGGCTGATGAAGCCCTTTAATGATTTTCTGAATGCGGCGCTGATCGATTTTGTATTTCCTGAAAGACATTAAAAAAACTGGCAGTATGACATTAGAAGTCGTGCTGCCAGTTTCTTATAACCACTTTACTTTATTTTCTGTGCCATTTAAAATCTTTTTAATATTGCCTTGATGACGATAGATAATTAATACTGCCATAAGCAGGGAGGCAATGATAACCGAAGTCTCCGCTTTGAAGAAAATCAGACAGAGCGTTGAAGTCAGCGATGCGACCATCGATGACAAGGAAACCATCTTTGAAAAATAAAGACAGATCATGAAACAGAGAAAGGGAATCAGGAAGCAGAGAAAGTTATTAACAGTAAATAATGAAACCGCAAATAAGAAGCCAAACATACTGGCAGCTGCTTTTCCTCCCTTAAAATGTGCAAATACTGGATAACAGTGGCCGATACAAACGGCAAGACCGCACCAGATCGATGCCTGCTTATCAAAGAGTGAGACAAGATAGATTGCCAGTACGCATTTCAGCGCGTCTAATACAATGACGGCAATGCCTGCTTTCTTGCCGAGTACACGGCCGGCATTGGTGCCGCCGAGATTGCCTGAGCCATAATTGCGTACATCCGTATGATAGAAGACTTTCCCGATAACTAACGCAAATGGAATTGAGCCTAATAAATAGCCAAATAACATATAAAGAATGAACATAGTTTCACCTCATTGACTATTCTATCATGGTTGTACAACTTTAAAAAGTTTTTTTGAATATTATGAAAAATTTCATTATTGGATTCAGGTCATTTTATGCTATACTATACAAATGGAATGAGGTGAATCCATGAGTGAAAATGTTTATGATGCCACCAGTATACAGATTTTAGATGGTCTGGAGGCAGTACGTAAGCGTCCGGGTATGTACATTGGTTCAACGGATAGCCGGGGGCTGCACCATTTAGTTTGGGAAATTGTTGATAATGCAATCGATGAAGCACTGAACGGACATGGGAACACAATTAAAATCACCATTGAAAAAGATGGTTCACTGACAGTTGAAGATGAAGGCCGAGGCATGCCGGTAGGGATGCATGCCAGCGGCGTATCCACACTGCAGGTTATTTTTACGGTACTGCATGCGGGCGGTAAATTCTCTACCAGCGGCGGTTATAAAACCAGCGGCGGTCTGCATGGCGTAGGTGCCAGCGTTGTTAACGCGTTGAGTAAGTGGGTAGAGGTGACAGTCTGCACCGGCGGCAAGATGTATGCCATGAGTTTTAAAAACGGCGGCAGCGAAGTCTCTGAATTAAAGGAATTGGGAAAGACGAATAAGACGGGAAGTAAAGTGCGCTTTATGCCTGATGATACGATTTTCTCAACGACGGATTTCTCTTTTTCAACGATTGAAGAAAGAGCCAGAGAAAACGCGTTCTTATTAAAAGGTCTGAGGATGATCGTTACGGATCTGCGCAAGGATAAGCATGCCGACTTTTGCTATGAAAATGGTTTAGAGGCTTTTATTGAGTATCTTCATGAGGATAAGGAAGTCTTTCATAAGCCGGTATCTTTCAGCGGTATGGTGAATGAGATTCAGATTGACTGTGCTTTCCAATATACCGATGAATATCAGGAGAATATGTTTTCCTTTGTCAATATGGTAAGAACGAAGGATGGCGGTACCCATGAGGTAGGCGCCCGCAGCGCTTTTACCAAGGTGTTTAATGATTATGCCCGCCGTTATGGTCTTTTAAAGGAAAAGGATCGTAATTTTGAGGGCAGTGATGTCCGCGAGGGACTGACGGTTATTTTGTCACTGGGGATTCCGGAGAACTTACTGCAGTTTGAAGGACAGACAAAGGGGAAGCTGGGCACCGCGGAGGCTAAGTCAGCGGTTGAAAATCTAGTCAGTGAAAAATTAACTTATTTCCTAGAAGAAAATAAGGATTTGGCATTTACGCTGATTAAAAAGATGTCACGGGCTTTTCAGGCGCGTGAAGCGGCCCGCAAGGCGCGTGAGGATCTGCGTAAAGGTAAAAGCCGCGGGAAGTCTGAGAAAATCTTATCTGGTAAGCTGGCTGCTGCGCAAAGCAAGGATGCCCGTAAAAAAGAGTTATATCTGGTCGAGGGTGATTCTGCCGGCGGCAGTGCCAAGCAGGGACGTGATTCCCGCTATCAGGCAATCCTGCCGCTGCGCGGTAAGGTGCTGAATACGGAAAAAGCCAGCATCGCCAATATTGAAAAAAATGAAGAGTTGAATACAATTATTCACGCGCTGGGAGCTGGTGTGGGAGCCAATTTCTCCGCTGAAGACAGCAATTATCACAAAGTGATTATCATGACCGATGCCGATGATGACGGCGCGCATATTCAAGTCTTGCTGCTTACTTTCTTTTTCCGTTATATGCGTGAATTGATTGAAAAGGGTATGGTTTATATCGCACTGCCGCCTTTATATAAATTAAGCAAAGGCAATCAGACACAGTATGCATGGAGTGATGAGGAGTTGAATGCACTGCGTAAAACTTTCCCGAAGAATTTCACTTTGCAGCGCTATAAAGGTCTTGGTGAAATGAATGCCGATCAGCTGTGGGATACAACGATGTGTCCGGAAACCCGCACATTGATTCAGGTAAGCATTGAGGATGCGGTGCTTGCGGAACGCCGGGTGTCGGTGCTGATGGGAGATAAAGCCGATGTGCGCCGTGACTGGATTGAGGAGAATGTCAGCTTTACGCTTGAGGATAATTATGCATTGGAGGTTAAACGTTAATGGCCGATGAACAAAAAACACATGTTTTGATATCGCCGCTTGAAGAGATCATGGGTGATCGCTTTGGCCGTTATTCAAAATATATTATTCAGGATCGAGCGCTTCCGGATGCCCGTGATGGTTTAAAACCGGTACAGCGCCGAATCCTATATACGATGCAGATCGATGGCAATACCCATGATAAGCCTTACCGTAAATCAGTAAAATCGGTAGGTTTAGTTATCGGTAATTTTCATCCGCACGGCGACAGTTCGGTTTATGACGCCATGGTTCGTATGTCGCAAAACTGGAAAACTCGGGAACCTTTGATCGATATGCATGGTAATAATGGTTCTATGGATGATGATCCGCCGGCAGCCATGCGTTATACGGAAGCGAGATTAGCGCCCTTAGCCCAGTATCTGCTTCAGGATATTGATAAAAACACCGTAGAGTTCACGCCGAACTTTGATGATACCAACATGGAGCCAACAGTGCTGCCTGCCCGCTATCCCAACCTTTTAGTGAATGGTATCAGCGGTATTGCCGCCGGTTACGCGACCAATATCCCTCCGCACAATTTAGGTGAGGTAATTGATGCGGCTATCTATCGGCTTCAGGTTCCTGATTGTGAATTAGATGAACTGATGGAATACATTCAGGGCCCAGATTTTCCAACCGGCGGTATCGTACAGGGAATCGAAGGTATTAAAGATGCCTTTACTACCGGCCGCGGTAAAATTGTAGTCCGTGCCAAGGTTGAAATCAATCAGACAAAAACCGGCCAGCAGATTATTGTGAAGGAACTTCCTTATGAAGTAATCAAATGCAATCTGGTCCGCAAGATTGATGACATTCGTCTGAATAAAAAAATTGACGGCATTATCGATGTTCGTGATGAGAGTGACCGCAATGGTCTGCGTGTAGCGATTGATTTAAAGAAGGAAGCCAATGCTGAACTGATTTTAAATTATCTGTATAAGAATACGGATCTGCAGGTTTCTTATAACTATAACGTCGTGGCTATTGTTAATAAGCGGCCGATGCAGTTAGGTCTGACTCAGATGCTGGATGCTTTTATCAACCATCGAATTGATGTTATTACCCGGCGCTGTAAGTTTGAATTGGACCGCATGGAAAAACGCTGTCATATTTTAGAGGGTTTGATTAAGGCTGTTTCAGTTTTGGATGAGATTATCGCGCTGATTCGATCTTCTAAGGATAAGGCTGATTCTAAAAAAAGAATCATCGAACGTTTTGAATTTACCGAGGAACAGGCAGAAGCTATTGTAACCTTACGTTTATATCGTTTATCAAGTACCGATGTCAATGAGCTGCGTGATGAATTTTCACATTTGGTTAATGAAATGGAAATTTTAAACGATATGCTTGCCTATCCAAAGCTGATGCGTAAAGAAATTGTGCGTGAATTAAAGGAAGTTAAGAAAGCTTTTGGTTCACCGCGTCTGACTAAAATTGAGAATGAAATCCAGGAAATTGTCATCGATAAGCAGCAGATGATACCGAATGAGAGGGTGATGGTAACAATCTCACGCGATGGTTATGTAAAACGTGTATCACTGCGTTCTTACAGTGCCAGCGAGCATCTGTCTACTGGCTTAAAAGATGGCGATGAGCTGATTGGTTATAAGGAAGTAAATATGCTTGATACATTGCTTTATATAACCAGCTCCGGCGCTTATGGCTATACGCCGGTCTATGAGATCGAGGAAGCTAAGTGGAAGGATATCGGTTCTCATTTGAATACGATGGTATCCATCAGCAGTGAGGAAAAAGTTATTGCCTCCTTTGTTTTGAGCAGCTTTGATACTAATGCTTCAATTATTACTCTCTCCCTGCAGGGAATGATCAAGCGAACAATGGTCAAAGATTTAATGGTTTCAAGAAACAACAAGACAATGAACCTGATGGGACTTAAGGCTGAGGATCGTGTCGTAGCTGCCTGCGTGGTTTATGACAATGCGGATTTAGTCGTTTGTTCAGCTAATGGCTTTGTTTCTCGTTATAATGTGAATAACATAACGCCTACCGGTGCGCGCAGCAAGGGAATTATTGCTATGAAGGCAGAGGCGATGGCTAGTTTATGCGCCTTAAATAATAATGAGAATTATGTTGTTATCTATTGTGAAAATCAATCAATCAAACGTCTGAAAACCAGTGATCTGCCGCTGACGGGAAGACCGGTACGCGGTGAAAGTATCTGTAAAAAGGTGAAATCAAATCCATCTGTCATTAAGATGATTGCCAGCGGTGATTTGAATGACGCGATTGATTTTATGAAAGAAAAGATTGAACCGGTATTGTTTAAGGATATCGCATTGATGAGTAAGGATGCGACCTTCTCGTCCGCTCTTCATCTTGAAGCTGACAGCTATCCGCTGAAAGGAATCCAAACGGTTGAGATTCGTGAATTTAGTGAAACAGAACCGTTAGAAGATAATCTGGAAGTAGAACAGGAAGCTTTTGATTTGAATTAATAAAT